>Ga0210410_10000911_pt1 | contig 29025 bp, 24 predicted proteins | sample IncBWC4MmetaG_FD_161058 | JGI IMG/M metagenome (GOLD analysis project Ga0210410, IMG submission 161058) | Forest soil microbial communities from Barre Woods Harvard Forest LTER site, Petersham, Massachusetts, United States - Inc-BW-C-4-M | ecosystem: Environmental > Terrestrial > Soil >...
AGCAGGACACGCATCAGTAGTGGCCCTCCAGGAAGGCGTCCACTTCCTCGTCCGTCATCGGCTTCCACCAGTCCGGGTCGAGCACGATCTTCTTGCCTTTCAGAAAACCCAACTCGGGCTTCTTCCCTGTCGGCTTGGTCGTGCGCACCAGGTCCGCCACGGGCTTGCCGCGACGACAGATTGTGACGCGTTCACCGTTCTCGGCTTTCTTGATGAGTTTCGGCAGTTTGTTTTTGGCTTCGGCGACGCTTATCTTCATGGTCGTGATTCTAGCTATCTTCGATGGCTATGTCAATTCTGCCGCTCGATCTCTCAATCTCGGTCGTGGGCTGCTTTGAACGGACGTAGAACACTCGAGGTGACGGCAGGAGGTCGCGGGTTCGAGTCCCGTCACTTACCGGCTAGATTCTTGTCGTGCCGAGATAAACGAGCGATTAACTCTGTTTCAGCACTAGCCAGCTCTTCAGGAGGTCGGAGGGCAACGAATTGTTTATAGAGCAGCAGGTCATAGATGATTTTCAATGTTCCGGCGATGAAGAATGGAGCGCTGATCAACGAAGGCCGAGCAAATAGAAATCCTGCAAGCAATGGACTGATGGCAGCTCCCGTGGTGCGCGCGACCCCGGTAAATCCGCCTGCGGCCGAGCGCTCTTCGGCTGGAACAACGGCCATCGTATAGGACTGCCTCGTGGGAACATCCATCTGGCTGATGCTGAAGCGGAGAAGAAGTACCAACACTGCGAGCGAGAGATTGGGCATCAGCGGCACGAGGATAAGAAGAATGTTTGAGGGCAGATGGGTAAATACCATTGTGCGGATGAGGCCGATGCGCGCCGCAAGCCGGGTAGCGAGAACAGCGGAGATTCCCGCAAAGACATTCGCCCAGAAGAAAATCGCGCCGAGGGCGACAGGTTGAACACCGAAGCGCAGATAGAACCAATAGGCGGCAAAACTCTGCACAACGAATCCGCCCGCAAACGAATCAAGAGCAAAGAGACCCGACAGTTTCAGAACGACGTTTCGCGACCGGGCAATTCCGAAAATGCTTGCAACGCTTGAAGAAGGAGCCGGGCCGTTTGCGGCACGGCTCACTTCCACGGACATCGACAAACGCAGAAAGAAAAACGCCAGCGCGCCTCCCAAGGCGGCATACAAAAACACTACCGCACGGTAGCTTTGTACATGCGTCATCGTTGTGTGTAGCAAGGCCTGCGTCAAACCGCCGCCGAAGAGTGCGCCCAAGGCGGTCGCCAGCGAACCGGCGAGCGTGTACCACGCAAAAACTTCAGTGCGAGCGGCCGCCGGGACAATATGGGAAAGCGCAGCTTGCTCAATCGAGAGGAATGGTCCAACTTCATTGCCGCTTGGACTGATGACGCCGATGGTGCCGGCGATGACGAGGAAGAGCAGATTGCTCGTGAATGCGAAGGCCAAGCCCGCGGCGGCCATGAGAATTGAGCCGACAATCAACACGCGCCGCCGCCCGATTCGGTCTGCTCTAGTTGTGAAGTAAAGCGAGACGATGACATCACCGACGAGGGTCAACGTAAGAACCAGGCCGACTTGCGCCTCCGAGAGTCCGAGACCAACCAGATAGAAAACTAGAATCACGGAGAGTGAGCCGTACGCGAACAAACGCGCAAATCGGGTGACGAACAGAAGCCATCCGTCACGCGATAGAGTTCTAAGCACACTCGGGATTAATTTGGTCGTCGCCATTCGGTCAGGGACTGCCGCAACTTCCCATCAGTTCGTTACGGCCTCGTACACCACCATTCGCGCGACGGGCTTGCCATCTTCTTCCTGTTCGGGCGTGTAGAGACGATGGGTTTTGAGATCGACGGCCACCGTGTGCACGGCATGCTGCACGCGGAAGTCTTCAAGCTTGCGATAATGGTCCGGGTCGTCCTGATGGAAAACGGCGATGGCTCCGCTGTAGCACGCAACGTAGATGCGGCCCAAACCCGGGTCAAACTTGATCACGTCGGGCCCGCCGGGCATTTTGAGAAAGGCGATCGGCGCGTGCTTGTCCAAGTCGAAAACGGTCATCAATTCGTTTCCTTCGCACGAGAGAAATGCACGATGGTGTTCCGGGTCCAATGCCATGCCGTGGTTTCCTTCGCATTTTCCAACCGGATAACGCCCAATCACCTGATCGGTCGCCGGATCGATGATGGCGAGAATATTCTGGTCCTGCAGGTTGAGATAGACTTTCCGCGCCACGGGGTCGTACTGCGGCATTCCCGTTTCGCTATCGAAGTGCAGAGTGTTGATGATTTCATCTTTCTGCACGTCCACGATGGCTTCTGCTTTTCCACGTTCATCGGAGACATACAATTTGTGAAAGGGCGCGGCGTAGGTGCTTCCGTCCGGCTTCGCTTCGGTTTTCAATTTCTTCACGACTTTCATCTGCTTGAGGTCCACCACGCCGATAGTGTTGTCGTGAGCGTTTGAGGTATAGAACTTCTTGAGTTCCGGGACGTATTCCACTCCCTCCGCACCCGGCGTGTCCGTTATTGTCGCGACGACTCTGTTTGTGCCGAGATCGATGACGTAGGTCTGTCCCGCAGCGAGGTGCGCGGACAGCAGGTAGTGATCGTCCTCATCGATCGTGAGATAGTCGAAGCGCTTGCCGCCCGGCCCTGGCAGGTCAAACTTCGTGACCTGCTTGAGCGTTTGTCCGAATGTGCTTGGCGAGAACAAGCCAGCGAGCGCCAGGCAGGCACAAACACCAAATTGCAAAGGAAGCAGTTTCGTTCGCATTTTTTCTCCTCACTGCCCCATCGAGTGGGAAGCGTTGCCGCCACCCTTGCCGAGCTCATCGAGAGCCGACTTGAATCCGGTAGCAAGTTTTTCGGCTGGGCCTCTCCCCCAGTAGTGAAGGAAGATCACCACGGGCCGGTCGCCAGTCATGTGGTGATGAATGGCAACAACGTCCAGATCGTTCTTACGAAGGGCTTTTAGAACAGGAGTTACTTCGCTTTCGAGCATGGCGACATCGCCTGCAATCGCGGCATCTTCCTGTGTGCCGACAAATGCTGCCCACGTATTCAGTCCCATGCGTGCGTTGATCACCGCTCCGTGTTCTTTCATTCCGAGGTCATCGCGCCCCACCGTGATTTTGTAAACGGAGCCTGTCTGCTCACCTTCGTGGCCGGCGATTTTGGCAAGCCTGCCCGTATCGAGCGGTGTGCCGCTGCTGCTCGCGGGAGCAGCCGTCTCTGGTTTGACATGTCCAATCAAATCGAGGCCGGGTTTTACGCGCCGTGCAAGTTCGGCTGCCTTCCCCATTCCGTGAACGTGCATATAGTAAACGTGCGGATCGTCCCAAAAGAAATGGTTATGGAGAGCCGTGACATCAATCCCGTTATCGAGCAGCGCGGAGAGGACTGGATTCACTTCTTCCTGAAGCAGCACCAGGTCGCCCATCATTACGTCGGATCCGTCCGTTGCTTTCGTCAGCGCGATCCATCCTCCGAAACCAAATGGCGTCGGCGTGGAGAATCCCTGGATGGTCATCTTCAAATCGTTGCGCGGGATGTTCACTTTCAGAACGCCCGCTTTGAAATCGCCCTTCCGGTCGAGCGACTTCAACACGTCTTGATAGTCGCTGGGCATATCTTGTGCGCGGATCCTTTCGGCGAATGCACCGAAGACACCGAACGCAAAGGTGACGACAAGTCCGATCCTGCAAATGAATTTCATAAGACTAGTCCTTTCTCTTTCTTGTTAGCTGAGATCTTTTTGAACTCTTCCTGCCGCGTTTTACGTGCGCGCACTCACGACGCCGAGTGATACAGCCCCTCGATCATTTCCATGCCGCGCTCCAGAAGCTCCTTGTCCGGCGTGCCTTTCCTAGCCCAGCCATTCAAGACTTCGTCCACGCCGAAAGCTTCCTTGCGGCCAAACTTTCCGTCGTTCAAATCTGCGTCGTGAACCATCTCGCCAATCGCAGCGACCCTCGCATCGCGAACGCGAAACTCCTTACGCAGAGTCTCGAAGGTACAGTCCTCGCCGCGGTGCCCGAAACCACCCTGAAACATGTCGAATGGGACCGCATCGGCCGGGACATCTCCCTCTTGGGCAAATGTGAATCGTGCCTTCTTGTCGATGAAATGCCGAATCAGCCACGCCGAGGCAGAGCGATCAATTCCGGGACGGGGCCGCGTGACCCACACTCTTTCGACGTAGTCCTTTGGATTGGTCTTGGCCGATTTTTCCGGAACCGCGGGCGAGGCATCAGCTCGTGCGAGTAGCGCCTCTGCGCGCTTTTGCAGAGGATTCCCAAAAAAATCAATCTCCACGATTTCCCGAAAGCGCTCCCTCAGTCGGCTGATTCGTCCGGGCGGACGTTTGTGCTGGGCGCCAGTAGAGAACCTTTGTACATCCCGGATGAGCTCCTGGTAGTCCCGCGCTCGCGCCTCGGCAAAACGCGCCACCAGTTGCGGGGTGGACAAGTTGTCGATGGACTGGACACTGACGACAGAGGCTTCCCCCGCATGCTTACGTATCAGCTGCGCGAGCCACTCGAAGCGTTCCCGATTGGATGGGTTGTTAGGAAGCAAGTAACCGGAGTTGCCAAGCGGGATGGCTCCATAGCGTTGCAATTTCCGCCAGACTTCCACTCGTTGGCTCGCTCTTTTCGTTGGCAACGTGAACGTGAGCATGAACCAGCGCGGGTTAGTCTCGTTAGTCCGTACAGTCATCTCATCTAATTGTTATATCTATATCAGCGTACAGTCAAGCAAGGAAGCTGGAGCCACCGACGACGAAACGAAGAACGCCCAGCCAGTAACACGGGCCAGTGAAGCAGAGGAGAGTCAAGCGCGGATGAGCAGGACATTGGGCTTGCAATTCTCAATATACTGTACTAGGGTATATTATATTTGGAAGGATGGAGCGAATGGCGCACACAACAAAAGACAAGGCAAAACTCTTGAGTCGCGTTCGCAGGATTCGGGGCCAGGTGGAGGCTATCGAACGGGCGCTCGGGGGTGAGCACGAATGTTCGAGCGTCCTTCAGCTCATGGCCGCTTGTCGTGGTGCCTTGAACGGTCTGATGGCGGAAGTGCTGGAGGGTCATATTCGATTCCACGTCCTCGACCCAAAGTCTGGCAAGAACGCTCCGCAGGTGGAAGCGGCCGAAGAACTCATCGACGTGGTACGGACGTACCTGAAGTAGTCCGCTAGTGTTCAGGACTTTACAGCAATGGTGACTCCATCATGACCCAAGCGGAATTGAAACAAGCCGAAATTATCAGGAATGCCGAAAAAGGCGAGAGGCTCCGGCCGTCAGACCATGACGACCATGAAGACGGTCACGAGCACGAACATGCGCTGAATTGGCGGGAGGTCAGTCGTGTCCTGTTTGTGGCGGCCGCGGCCGCAGCGATTTGGTTTCTCGGAGGCGCCCGGAATCCCTATGTCATCGGTATTGGTGTGGTTTGTACTCTCGTTGGTGGGTTCCCGATATTCCACGAAGCGTACGAAAACATCGTTCAGCGCCGCATGACAATGGAACTCTCCATGGCCATCGCTATCGTGGCGGCCCTGGCGATCCGTGAAATCTTCACGGCCCTCGTCATCACCCTATTCGTCCTAGTTGCCGAAATTCTCGAAGGGCTCACGGTAGGGCGCGGGCGCACGGCAATCCGTCATTTGGTCGGTCTTTTACCCACGACCGCCACGGTGCGCAGAAATGAATCCTGGCAGGACGTGGAGACGAAGGAAATCGCTGTTGGCGAAATCGTTCTCGTGAAGCCAGGTGCCCGAATTCCGGTGGATGGCGTTGTTGCCGGAGGCCATTCTTTCGTCGATCAGGCAACGATCACGGGCGAATCGATGCCTGCGGAAAAGAGCAAGGGGGCGTCGGTGTACGCCGGAACGATCAATCAATCCGGCGCGCTCGAAATCCGCGTGGACCGCATTGGGCGTGACACTACATTCGGCAAGATCATTGACGCTGTGGAGCGAGCGGAAAAATCACGTGCTCCTATTCAAGGAATTGCGGACCGTCTCGCGGGCTATTTAGTTTACTTCGCGCTGGGAGCCGCTGTTCTCACCTTTTTGATCACCCACAATGTGCGCTCGACCATTTCCGTCGTCATCGTTGCCGGTGCGTGCGGGATTGCCGCAGGGACGCCTTTGGCGATTCTTGGTGGGATTGGACGCTCGGCGCAACTCGGCTCGATCATCAAGGGGGGCCTTTACTTGGAGTCGCTGGCAACCATCGATACGATTCTTCTCGACAAGACAGGAACCCTGACCTACGGCACCCCCGAAGTGGCCGATGTTCGTCCCGTCGAAGGAGTTCCGGTTGCTTCCTTACTTCAAGCGGCGGTGACTGCGGAATCGCGGTCCGAACATCCGGTCGCCAGGGCAATTCTGAAGAAGGCGTCAAACATGGGAATCTCCGGTGAAGAGCCTGAAAAATTCGATTACACACCTGGGAAAGGAATCGTTGCGGTCTGTCGCAGAACGGAAATCATCGTAGGCAATCGGCTCTTTCTTGAGGGGCACAGCATTGCGCTCCCAACGAACGCAGTCTCGAAGACGGATTCGGAGATTTTTGTGGCGCAAGAAGGCAAGTTCCTCGGAACTCTCATCGTCGCCGATATGCTTCGGCCCGAAGCAACAAAGGCGATACAAGATCTCAAAGCGATGGGATTGAAGACAGTTCTTCTTACGGGGGATTCCAAGGCTGTGGCTGAAGACATCGGAGGAAAACTGGGAGTAGATGAGATTGCCGCCGAACTTTTGCCGGAGGACAAGCTTGCATTCGTTAGCCGGCTCACGGCGGCGCGGCACAACGTCGTTATGGTGGGAGATGGAGTTAACGACGCTCCTGCTCTGATGAAGGCCACTGTTGGGGTCGCGATGGGTGCTGGTACGGATGTTGCACGGGAAAGTGCAAACGTCGTTCTCATAGGCAATGATCTCTCAATGCTCGTCGAAACTCTGTCCATCGCGCGGCGCTGCCGCCGCACGATCATGCAAAACTTTGTGGGAACGCTAGTTGTTGACAGCATCGGGGTTGGGTTAGCAGCGTTTGGATTTCTGAATCCTCTTCTGGCTGCTTTCATCCACGTTTCTTCGGAAATGACTTTTATCCTGAACTCCGCCCGGCTGCTTCCGCCTGTATCTTCGGCAAAAAGCTTGGTGCGGGGACTAGTTTCCCAATCACCCGCGGCCGCCCAGGACTAGGTGACAACGTATGCCTGCTGATTCGACCCATCCTCTGGCGACGAAACGGCTCGTCATCGGACATCTTACGGTTTGCCAAGGATGTTGCTGTGGAAACACAGAAAACGGTAGACCTCCGGTTCCTGTGGACTGGCTCAAAAAGGAGTGGCGCGCTAGAGGGCTGCTGAAGAGGGTCCAACTAACAATCAGCGGCTGCCTGGGACCGTGTGACCTTCCCAACGTGGTGACTATCTCGAATGAGGAGGGAACGCAGTGGTTTGGGGAGATTACAGAATTCGAGCAATACCGGGATCTCGTTGACTGGGCGGCTCGATCCAGGGACGCGGGCGAATTGCTGCCCCTGCCGAAAGAATTTCAGCGACATACTCTGTACCCGTTTCGTAGATAAGCAGTAGCGCGGCCTTTACGCTTACCTGAGGGATCCTAACCTCATTCTTCCCTATTATTCAGGTATGCCGTGCTGGTCTGCCATGCAGTGTTTGAAATCGGGCAGGCTTAAGCCCTCGCGAGCGGGCGTGCCGTCTGGCGCTGCTCGCAGATATTGCACGGGCCACGAGATGGGAACCCCCAACTCGTTTGCGACGTAGAGTGGCCAGTAAGGCTGGCGCAGGAATTCGCGGGCGAGCAGGACAACATCGGCTTTCGCTTCTTGAAGGATGGCGTGGGCCTGAGCCGCGGTGGTTATCAACCCTACCGCGCCGGTGAGAAGGCCGGTCTGACGGCGAATTTCTTCGGCGAACGGGACTTGATAGCCGCTGCGGACTGGAATCTTTGCTCTGGGAGAAATCCCGCCTGACGAGCAATCAATCAAGTCAACGCCGAGCGGACCTACAAGTTTCGCGAGCTGGACGGATTGTGCCAGGTCCCAGCCGCCGTCGATCCAGTCGGTGGCGGAGATGCGCAGAAAAAGCGGGGCGCTCTCCGGCCAGACGCGCCGGACGGCGGTAACGACTTCGCAAACAAGCCGCGTGCGATTTTCAAATGAACCGCCATAGCTATCCCTTCGCTGATTCGAGAGCGGCGAGAGAAATTCATGGAGCAGATATCCGTGCGCGGAGTGAATTTCGACAACGCCGAATCCCGCCTGGCAGGCGCGGCGCGCCGCCGCGACGAAAGCTTTGACAATCTCCCGAATCCCGCTTTCGTCCAACGCCGCAGGATGCGGATACCCGTCCGCGAAGGGAATGGCACTGGGAGCGACGGGCGTCCAGCCACCTTTGGATTCCGGTAGCATTCCCGAGCCTTCCCAGGGGCGCATCGTGCTTCCCTTTCGTCCTGCATGCGCGAGTTGAATTCCGGGGATCGCGCCTTGTTCACGAATGAAACGAGTGATGCGTGCGAGCGGCTCGATGTGCTCGTCCTTCCAGATTCCTAGATCTTCCGGACTGATGCGGCCTTCGGGCGATACCGCGCAAGCTTCCGTGAAAACCAACGATGCTCCGCCGACGGCGCGGCTTCCGAGATGGACCAAATGCCAATCCGTGGCGAAGCCGTCCGTGCTCGAATACTCGCACATGGGAGAAACAACGATTCGGTTGCGCAGCGTCACTTCACGGACTTGAAGCTCGTCGAACAAACGCATTGGGACATTCCTTTGCGATTAGATAAGTGCGGCCGGGGGCCATCGATTCTCTCTTTCGCTCCAGAGACGGCCATTCACTCCTCGCGCGAGATCATCAGTTGGATGTGAACCGCCAGATGACGGTTACAAACTCTAGGGACGCGGATAGACGATGCGGAGGGCTTGCGCGGTCGGTCTTCAGGGCGCCGGGCAGTGAAGCTCTTCATTGCCTGCTTACAGCCTGTTGTGTTTAATCGCAGGTGAACCTACACACCGGAGGCCGTTATGAGCAGGACAGCACTCACGCGCACCAATCTCTTGCTTGAGACCGGGAAAGTCCGGCGGCTTCGCAAGGCTCTTCAGTCACGCAGTAATTCCGAGGCCGTGCGGCGCGCATTCGACGAGCGCCTGGCGGCAGAGGCTGGACTTCAGGCCCTGCAGGAACTGCGAAAGCTTGGAGGTCCGGAGGACGTTTTCGGGCGCGCTCCAGCGAAGAGGAGATGACTGCCCTACCGGGCGGACCGCTTCTGTTCGATACTGGCATTTACATCCGGTTTAGCCGGGAAGAAAACTATCTGTGGCTGGGGGAGGATGCTCGGATCTTCCAGCGCACCGTCCTGACCGCCGTGGTCGCCTCTGAGCTTTATGCCGGTACCCACGACCATCGGGAAAAGCGAGTTCTGGATGAACTTTGCAAGGCGCACCGAGCCCTCGGTCACTTCTCGTCTCCTCCCGCGGCGGCATGGATTGATGCCGGCATTCTGCTGCTCCGCGCTCGGAGTGCCTACGGGCAAATGGATTTCGTCCGCCATTTTCGCGATCTACTGATCGCGCTGGAAGCTGCACAGGCTGGGGCCACACTCGTGACCGAGAATGCCAGAGATTTCGCGCTCTGGAAGTCTCTCCTTGCCTCTACCAGGAAGACTCTGAAACTATTTGAGCCATCTAAAGGAAAGGAGTTTGCCCGTGGCTAAAAAACTTACCTACACCGAAGCGGACGCCGCTTTTCGTCACGCCCTCTACCATTTCATTGTCACCCGCGGCCACGTCCCAAAAATCGGCGAACTCACCGCGGCTCTGTCGCGTTCCCAAAAGACCGTGCGCTCCGCTCTGCAGCGTCTCGCGGATCTGCACATTCTGGTGCTCCAGCAAAACACGTCGGAAGTTCTTCGCGCCGCTCCCTTCTGGGCGGTGCCCACCGCCTTCCACGTGCACTCCGCCAAGCGCTCCTGGTGGGCATCGTGCGTCTGGGACGCCCTCGCGATTCCCTTAATGCTTCGCCGCGACGCTCGCGTCATGACCGCGTGCGCCTGCTGCGACTCCGCCATGGAGCTTATCGTCCACAAAGGAGGTCTCCTCGGAACGGAAGGCGTCATTCATTTCGCTGTGCCAGCATCCCGCTGGTACGAGAACATCGTCTTCACCTGAAAGACCATGCTGCTCTTCCGGTCGGAGGAGCACGTCGCCCGCTGGTGCCGCATCTGGAAGCTTCGGCGCGGGGCTGTCTTCTCACTCCAGCAAGGTCTGCGTCTGGCCAAAGCTTGGTACGGCGACCGCCTTTCGCCCAAGTGGCGTCCCTTCTCGCCGCAACAAGCCCAGGCCACATTGAACAACGTCGGACTCCGCTCCGCATTCTGGCGCCTGAGTTCGTAGGGGCGCAGCGTCGCTGCGCCCCAGTCAGGCAAAGCCCGACATCGGCCGGCGCGAAGTCGGGACGAGGGACTCCACGAGACCAGGAGGGCGAGCCGTCTAGTCCGCAGGTTGCGGCTGAGCGATCGACCGCAGCCCTGCGCTTATACCCTCCTCAAAGTAAGACAGCGATGCCACCGTACCCAGCGGTAATTTCTTCATGCATTCCTCTCGACTCATCAGCGGCTGTCAGATCGTGAGAACGACCCTGCCGAAGGGGCGGCCCTCAATGAGGTAACGCAGAGCGTCCCCCGCTTCAGTCAGCGGGAACGTCTTTGCCACGATGGGCTTGACCGCACCGGTTTGAAGTAATGGAAAAATGGCGCTCCATGCGGTGCTCCATACCTCCGCAGTTTGTGAGAACAGGGAGAAGCTTTTCATATTCGCGCGCTTCCAGATCAGATCCGTGACGTCGATCGTTGCCTTGCGGCCGGCCGAGTAACCCAATGTCGTCAGACTTCCTCCCATCGAGAGCGTGCCGAGAGCCTCGCTCAAGATTTCTGCGCCGATCGCGTCGATCACGATGTCGGCGCCATAACCGTCCGTGATCCGGCGAACGCCGTCGCTAAGCTTCTCCACAGAAAGATCGATCACCTCGTCGAAACCCAGAGAGCGTGCTTGTTGCGCCTTCGCATGATTCGTCGTCGTCGATATCGCGTGTTTCGCCCCTTGCGCCCTAGCCATCTGAGTGACTGCGTTTCCGACCGACCCTCCAATCGCGGGTGACAACACTGTCTTGCCCTTCGTAAATCCTGCGAAGCTAAGTGTCATTTGGGCGGTGAGATAGGCAACGGGAACACCGGCAGCCGAAACATCCTCGATGTTGTCGGGAATCGAGCAAAGGTTCTCCCTTCGGACAGCAAGCCACTCACTGTAGGCTCCATTCTCGGAAACGCCATACGGCCCGGTAAACATCACGCGTGAACCGACAGGAAAGGCCGTTCCCCCTCCATCCTCCACCACGCCAGCTCCCTCTCCTCCCAAGACCAGCGGCGCTTTCGCTCGTGGGTATCCCCCCGACAGAATGGTGTGGTCAAGTGGCGTGACCCCAGCTGCTGTAATCCTTACCAGTACCCGGCCGTCTGAGAGTGCCGGCTCTGGAATGTCCACTAGCTTCAAATCCTTGTAACCGCTGAATCCTTCTGCTCTCATTGCGCGCATAATATTTGCCCCATGCTTCACCAAGCGATGTGTGGTTGTTCGCTCTGGTCAAATCACGGTTTGGCGGCGCGCGCTGAACCCCAGAATGAGAAGGGATTTGCGCCATCGGGATAGAGTTCCAGCATTTCGTCGGTTGGAACCCGTTATGAGGGCCTTCGAAACCCTGCAGCGGACGTGGCCGCATTGAAACTAAGGTCGTCGGAGGTCAGCGGCCCGCCGCTTTGCTGATGGTCATAATGATGCTCGTACACTACGCCGGACCCGTTCCATTTCCTGAGGACGCACCAACTCAGAGTGCAGGTCCTACCGGACACCCCGACTAGTTCGAGTGTCCACGCGGAATGGCTCTCCTCTGCAGCATCTCCAGGAATCGCGGACTGTCGAATGGATACCAACAGCCCACCGACTTCGGCCATTGCGTGAAGCGGGACCAGGAAGTTCGCGAGAAGTGAGCGGACCTTCGCCTTTCCACGAATCGGCTCTTCCCCGTTTTCCGTGCTTGCCTCGATGTCATCGGCGTAAAAAGCGTCGAAGATCTCAAGGTACTCCTCGAAGCTCTCGCTGATATTGGCCTGGACGATGGCCGCGTTTAGGGTGCGATCTCGCGCCTGGGAACTCTTGTATAGATCGTAATCATAGTGATCGGAGGAGACGAAACTATATTGGTCGGCCATTGAAGTTCCTCGAAGTGGCATTGTGGATTGAAACGCATACCAACGCTCTCTTGGCTCCGTCCTCAACGAGCCATAGGCCAACTTCCGGCCGGCTTGAAACCCACCGAACCATCTCGTTCAACCTTTCTGGAGACTTCGATGCTCGCTGAGACCGTTCGGTCGCATAGTTTTTCCTGCCACGATATCGCAACAGGTATGGATTACGCGACAACTTGACGAGACGTCCAGCGCTCTCGCTGTCAGGCGCTCAGCACAGGACAAGGAGCGTCACGAGCCATTGCGTAGCTAAGATCCCGCATGCGACCCAGGACCCCGGGCTGAGGACTTCTTCCGATCACGAGCACGTCCGCTCGCAATCTGCGGGCCTCTTCGGTCAGCATGTCTTTAATCGGGCCGATCGCGATGCTGACGAGAGCGTGCGAACCAGTGGCGGTTTGCAACTCTTCGACACGGTGGCTGGCGGCTTCTCTTTTCGTTGACTGCAGGCGTTCCTCCAAATCCAATTGGACCGGCACGTCAGGTCCGCTCGCGGGGATTACATGAACGAGCGTGAGATTCGCATGGACAGCCTTCGCAGCCTGGCTGGCATACTGAAGAACCCTTTCGGAATCTGCGTCCAAGCCAATGGCGCAGACCCATTCCCGATGTTCGAGCCGCCTTGGTGAAATGGTCTCGGCGTGCTGCGTGGTCAATACCGGACAATCAGCATCGTTCAACACCTTCGCTGTTGTCGAGCCAAGCAGCGTTCTGCGGAAGAGGCCAGCGTGTGTAGGCATGATGATGAGATCGAATCCGTTCGACCGAGCGAGTTGAACGATTTGTTTCGCAGCATCGCCTGACAACAAGATTCTCGGGCACCGAGCGAGTGGAAACTCAGAATTGAGGAACGAATGGAGTTTGTCGCGAGCGAGGTTCTTCTGCTCTTCGGCAACCTCGGAGAGTGGCCTTACATAGAGTTGGAACGCGTCGTGACTGTAGAGATCGAAGACGTGAACCAGTGTAACTCTGGCCCCGAAGATAGCCGCCGCCCTCTTCACGTAGGCGGCCATAGCAACGCAGGACGGCGAGAAGTCCACAGGGAACAGAATGTTTTGGATCGTCGTCATGGGTTACGGACGCAATGTCGTGGATGGCGCGACAAGCATGTTCTCCCCTGTGTCCCCGCTCGAGCCCTGAAGAGGGCTGTCAGCATTGATCACGTACTGTTGATGGTCAATGGTGAAGACCTTTTTCCCATAAATCTTCACTTCAACGGACGTCTCGTCGCGGAAAGGAAGCCAAAACCCACCAATCCTTTGATATTGCCGGACGAAATCGGCTCGATTAATCCAGAAGGACGGCTTTTTGGCAGGGTGGCCGGCGATTTTCACGACCGCGAAATCATCTGTATCGATCCATATTTTTCCCTCGAACAGATACTTCTCCCTGCGCTTCGGAGTGGCCTCGACGACAAAGCAATGATCCGGGCCGAGATCCTCTTCTCCGGCAAGCGTAAATGTGTAGTTCGCGCTGGTGATCGCACTGTCATGGTGCTCTCGACCAGAAGATGTCTCGCTCTCACTCTGGATCAGGCGATCAAACACCAGGTGACGCACGATCCCCGATCCTTTTTCGGAGGTCTTGTTGAACGTTTTCCTGTCCGGCGCCCGATACTGCACTTCGACCACCGCCTCTGCAGCCAATTTCCCCTCGGCGTTTCTGATCACGTACGTCCGGACTGCCGAGTACCGCCGCAACTGCTCGTTTCGCAAGCGGTTGCGATCAAGCATTTTTGCGATGATGTCGTCGCCCGTCAGACCCCTTGGAGCTGTGTAGCCCGATGGGGCTGTTTCCCCCGCTGTTTGGCTGGCGAAGCTCTGGCTTTGCGCAAACAACGCCACTGGAGTCGCTCCCAAGACAGAAGCGATGACGACCCATCCTTTCCACTGTCCAACCTGAATGGCCATAGCCTGCGACCTCCCGTTTCTCGCTATGTTCCCTTCCCGGATCCGCACCATGCTTTCAATCAGCGAAACTAAGAATGAAGCCATTCAAGCGGCGCTGGAAACCAGTGAAACTGCCAAAGAATGGCGAAGCTTCGTTGTTGTACACGTCGTGAAAATTGCCGTGATTCGTCAGATTGATCGAGTACAGGCCCACGCGAACCTTGTGCCGGCTCCCGCGCTCCGTGAAAGGCAGGTGCAGATGGAAGTCCCGATAAACCTGCGCGTCGAGTGAAAAGAACGTCGGGAAGCGCTGGCCATTAGGCAATCCTGCGTAATTCTGCAGCACGTCTACGTTCGAGTACGGAAAGCCTGTGTGAACGTCAACGACGGGGCTCACCGTGAGCGACAAAGGGAGATGGAACACTCCCCAGCTGACCAAGCGATTCGGAACGTCCGAAGGCAGAATGCCCGAAGCATTGGGGCGAATCACAGCTTGCTCGAATGGAAGGAAAATGTTGGATACGGTATTTAAATCGCCGCGAGCCCTGCTCCAGATATAAGAAATATTCAGATCAGAATGCCTAACAGGCTGGAAGTGTAGCGTGGCCTCGAATTCATGATAGTTTGCCGTGCCCGTATTGAAGAGGCCTAACAGACCATTAGCTCCGAAAACGCCCGTCACGGGATTCACAATGAACAGATTGCGCGTCTGGCTATAAAGCCAGCTAACGCGAAGGGTCGCGGTAGACGACAATTGCCGGTCGACTTCGATGTTTCCTACGAAACTACGGGGACTGGAGTTAGGCGCTGCGAGTACACGTGAAGAGAGAGGGCCGGCGCCATTTCCGACATAGGCGTTGCGAAAGAGAATGGGCGTTCCGATAAGCTGGCTCGCTTCGTCAAAAACGCTGACGGTGCGCTCCGGATTGCTAGCGAAGCTTGCTTCCAGTAAGGAAACGCGGTCGTAGAAAAGCCCTGCTCCAGCGCGAAAGACGGTTTTCTGATTTTTTCCAGGGGAATAGGCCACGCCAGCGCGCGGCGCGAAAGCCGCGGCCCTCCCTACAGTCTCGTTGGTCAGGCGGCCACCCAGGGAGATCGCTAGATGCTCGTTGAGTCCCCATTGGTCCTGGATGAACTCTTCCACATCCGTCGCCGACGCGCTCAGCGGACCGCTGTTCGTGAAACGAATCTCCTCCGCCAGCGTGCCGTCTTGCCTTAACAGTTGAACGGGGTGCGACAGGCTGTTGCCAGAATAAGACCTGTGTGTCACGTCCGCGCCAATATTCAGCTCATGTCGGCCAAGCCACTTTTTGGGGGCAAACTGAAATGTCGGATAGAGTTCGAACTGATTGGCAGGCCTGGTCCAGGAGCTAAAGAAATTACCGGCCCAACCTTCAGGATTGATCAGCATGTCCGCCGATCCCTGACCATGGGCGTTGCTATTAAACCGTGTGTAGCGCAAAGCAATCCTAAGCAATGCGCCCGAGTTGAAACTATGAAGGTCTGAGATGCCTGCCGAGAGACCTTTCTGGTTGTAATCCGAGGACGCGGTCTGCGGCACGAGCGCCGTGATATTCGCGAACTGCGTTCGCATCGGAAACACATTGACGTCTGCGTTGAACACGTGTTGCGGAGACAGAATGGCCTGAATACGGGTAAAGGAATTGAAACCTTGCGTTTTGATTTCGTTGTAGGGCCAAGCTAGGCCACGAACCGGATCTCTTCTGACGTCATGCTCGAACACCTCAGAAAAGGTCACTTTGCCACCGCCGATGGGACCTCCAAAAGAAACCCGCGGCGTCGCTTGTGCGACGCCTACGAAGTGGCCATTCTTGCCGCGCAAGCTCACGTTGAAATCCTTCACCTTGTAGAACCAGTCAGCCGGAGGCGGTGTAGTTTCAATGGTCGTCAGCCCGCCGGAGAAGCCCCCGTTCTCAGCGCTAAAGGGAGTCTTGTCAACGTTGACCGTCTGGATCGCGTCGATGGGCACCGGAATCGAGAATGATCCCGTCACGGGATCAACCGTCTTTGCCGAATCCACTTCCAGCATGCCTTGATTCTCTGAGGTTCCCCTGACACTCAGTTTCCCGTCAAGCGTGCGAATGACACCCGGGACCAGAGGCAGCGCCTCTCGGAACTTTTGCTGGGCCAGCGGCAATGTCTCCAGCTGTGTGTTGTTGACGGTTGAAGCCGGGGAAGAATTTTCTGTGGAAAGGCTTGCGGCCTGTTCCTTGATTTCCACCTTTTCCACTACAGTGTCAAGGGCGAGGCCAATATCGACCACGGAGGTTTCATTCGCGTTTAGAGAAATCGTTTCAGCAAACGGCTTGAAGCCATAGTGGTTCACACGAAGCGTATAGGTGCCCCGCGGCATGGGCGTGAATTCGAAACGCCCGTCGGAATCTGTGACCGTCGCTAGAGGCTGCGAATCCTGGGAGCTCTCCCGCAACTCCACGCGGACACCTTCGATGGGACTTGGTTCTGCCTGCTGGCTGAGCACCGTCACGACACCTCGGATCGTTCCTTTCGACGATTGTGGTGGGCTCCCCAGCGTTGTCTGCGCGCGCGCCGCACCTGCGGCTGCGCCCAGAGCGAGAAGGAGCAACACGCTGAGCATGCGGTTACGTTTGGGAGATCCCCGCGCCCTATGCAGTTCCAAGTGGCGCATCCCAATGCAACTCCCTTCCAGTGCCCCTTTTCCGGGCAGAGCTTCTGTGCTCTCCCGGATGAAGAAGCCCGGCTCCGCGGGAACCGTGTGATGGACTCACCGGGTTCCTTCCTTCGTCGAATCTCTGATGCTTGGGAAAAGCAGAACGGCACAACAAGAATCGACGAGCTCAAGATCAAATCGCTTGCGCGGAGGCGCACGAGCGGATTTCTAGCAACCAATCATTCATTGTAAATACGACATTTGCATACTCGGCAGGCAGCCTGTCCAACCTTTCTTCTTTGATATCCAACCAGGAAAAAAAGATAGAAGTTCTCATGCGAATCCTTCAGCCGCTTATCGACCTACGGCTGGTCTTACTGGACGCAGAAGTCTTCCCTCAGATTTTTTGTGCCTCTTTGCCAGGATCGAGAATCAAAGTGTACGTAGGTGAAGAGCAAATATATGTTTGTCGGCGACCGGCACGCAGAGCTCGATGGCCAAGAAGGCACGAGGCTGTATGTCTGAATTGCAGCAGTTCCCTACCTTGCCCAGTCAGCCATTCCGGCTCGATGTCCCTCTCCACGAACTGCTGCAACAGCCTTCACGGAAAGCACCGCCTCAGCCACCCACGTTGAGGAAAGCCGAGACGTTGCCCACAGCCGTGTTCCCGCAATATCCCGAGCTGTTTCATGATCTCGATGAGCAGGATATCGCCGCGCATGAAACCGTTCTCCAGACCGGCAAGCGGCACTGGCCTGCGTCCAAGGTCATGAAGACCATGCGGGGCTGGATGTTCCCGTATTTCAAATCACGCGTCCTGCCAGGAGAGTTTCAGCCGATCATTGCGTACCTTTTCACCGAATGGAAATGCAATTTGGACTGCCACTACTGCTGGTCGTATGACAACCGCGTCAAAGGCATGACCGAAGACACGGCGCGGCGCGCCATCGACTGGCTGCACTCCACTCCGTGCCGCGTCCTCGCTCCAACCGGTGGCGAGCCACTGCTTCGCCCGGACTTCGTTCACAAAGTGATCTATTACGCCGCCAAGAAAGATTTCTGGGTATACCTGGCTACGAACGCGCGGCTCTTGCGACCTGAAGTTACCGACCGCCTCGCTGACGCGGGCATTGCCACAGTCAACTTTGCCGTGGATACGATCAAGGAAAAGCCGAGACTCCCGAAAGCCTTTGAGCACGTGCGTTCGAACTTCGACTACCTCGTGCGGCGGCAATACCGCTACGGCTATACCGTGTTTTTTAACACAAACATCTGCCGTACGAACATCGAAGACGTGAAGCAACTCGCTACCATCGCACACGAGAACGGCATCTCCATCACATTCCACATCAACGAAGCGCCGATGATGGAGCAGGGACACTTCAAGCATTTGCATGAGAACGACACGTACATCCGGCCGGAAGACTTTCCGGTGGTGGACGACCTGCTCGACTGGCTGATCGACAAGCAGCGCCAGGGCTGGAAAATGGTCGACTCGATTCCTCGCTTGCAGAACATGAAAGGCTTTATGCGCGGAGTGGGTGAGCACTGGGGATGCCGCGCCGGGCAGAACTGGCTGATCATTCGCACCAACGGAACTCTCGCTCCGTGCTTTCCGATGTACAACGCGACGTATGACTGGGGAACGGTGGGCAATCAGAAATTCGACGTCCAGCAACTCTCGGAGATGAAAAAGGGCTGCGAGCCGAATTGCTTTTCGACCCTGGGGTACAACGTCGCTTACTGCTACAGCGCGGCCCGCGTGATGAAGTGGCTATGGAAACAGGCCATGAACGGCTTCCAAGGCGTTACCGGAAGCTTTGAATAGCGCGTCCGAAAAATCTGAGGAAGGGTTGAGAAGGGCGATGTCAGAACACACCATCATTTTCTGCCGGCTCAAATTGAATCGATATAGGAGCATCGTGAATCAAACGCTTATGCTCCCGAACACATTTCTCGTGCCCGCCCAGCACGATGAACGGTCCCCCGAAGTAAATATCTCCGTCACTCAGGTGCTTCTGGCCATGGCGACTGGCCTTTGCTTGACGGGACCGCTCATATGGATGTTTGTGAGGTACTGGCTGTTTGCACTGTGAGGAGAGCCAAAGACGAATCTCAACAGGTCAGCAGACTTCGCGAACACGACCTCTGAATCGTGCGCAAATGCTGTGAGATTTGAGGACGATACAGATATAGAGGACCTGTCCCATGGGTAACGGTCAAAGCGAGCCAAAAACTCGTTCCCGCACTGCACGGAGTGATTTCGATACATCGTGCTTGATTCTCGACCGTGAAGGAGGTACACGATGCTCAGACCCAATTGGACATTCTCGGTCGCGGGCGGCTTCAACTGAGTGCCCGCCGATGCCGATTGTCATTCCAACGGAAAGTAGAAACTGCTCGGTGATAACTTGAAAGCGATGCGCATTCTTGTCCTCAACCTGGGTACGGACTCTACCCGGGAGGTGAAGCAGGCCTTATCAGGTCAGGGCTATGAAATCACCACAGAACCCAACCTGACCGTTGATGAGATTCTCGCTCTTTTACCGGAAATCCTAATCACAGAAGCAACGCCATCCGACCTCAGTTGCTGCGGTGTGATCAGCCAAATCAAAGCAAGTCCTGACCTGCCAACTCTCAAGATTGTGATGATTGTTCACGGTGGCGCGCTGGAACGTGCCCGCGCCTTGGATCTGGGCGCTGACGACGTCGTCTCCTTTCCGTTTGAACCGTTGGAATTCGCGGCGAAAATCAGGACACAGTTTCGTGAAAGACAGCCAGAGCTAGAACTCGAAGCAAAGCTGAAAGATGCGCTGCAAAGAGAACTTCTGGCGGAGGTTGCCGTGGAAGCCCTGAGTGGGGGCACGAATCCCAAACGGCGCTTTTGGCTGATTCCGGCAATTCTTGGTCTCAGTGCGGCGGTGGTTCTGGCAGCACTCGCAACGGTTATTTCGAACCGGCATAGCCGGAAGGAAACCCTCCAACTCAAAGCGGAAGTTGCCCGGCTGAACGGTGGAATGCTACAACAGGAAGAACTCTTGCGCCGCGCAGAACAAGCGCGCGTGTCTCTGACCGCCAGCGACGCGTCGGGAACTCGCGAGTCTTTGAAAGCGCAAACCGAAGAGATCCGCAAAAAGATGGCCGCGGACGGCGAGGGAAATGACGCATCCCTCAAGAAGCAGCTTCAGGAAACGCAGAATCGCCTGAACCGACTTGAGAACGAGGGCCGTGTCGCGGAAACGATAGTTCACACGTACGGACCCAGCGTCTGCCTGTTGCACGTGGTCGTGGAGTTTCGGGACAAAGATTCCGGACAGGTAATTCGCATCTCCACGGATGCCGCGGGTAAGCCGCTGGTGGACGACAAGGGGATGGTAACTCTCGAAACAGAAGGAACAGGACCTCGTCTGCAAATTGATGTCTTCGGCACCGGTTTTCTCATAGGACGCGATGGACGTCTCCTTACGAATCATCACGTCGCAGAGCCTTGGTGGGGTGATGAGGAATTGAAAAAACTTCTCGACAAGGGCGCTATCGCATTCGCCTCGTCTTACACCGCGTACTTCCCCGCTAGCTCGCAAGGCATCCCGGCAAAAGTCGAGCGGATTTCGGCCCAAGCCGATTTGGCGACCCTCAAACTACAGACTCCTGCACCGCCCCACGCTGCACTCCTGGAGATCGATGATCGGAGTGAAGCCAGCGTAACGGGCGATCCGGTCGTTCTGATTGGTTACCCTACGGGAATTGAGGGCATCCTCGCGCGCGCAGGAAGCGATGTCTCACGAAAAGTGGAGGAAAATGCACACGGGGTGACGCAGGTTGTTTCTCAGTTGGCGGCGCAACGCCTCATACGCCCGACAACCACCCAAGGACACATCGGAGACGTCTTAAAGGACAAGATTGTTTACGACGCGGCGACAACCTCCGGCGGTTCCGGCGGACCGCTCTTCAATCGCAACGGCAAGGTCATTGGCGTGAACTTCGCCATTCTCAGTGACTTTGGCGGCTCGAACTTGGCAGTTCCCGTGCGTTACGCAGATGAACTTGTGAAGTAAGCATCTGTTTCGAGTCCCAGCAATAACTCGCCCCGAAGAGCACTTCTGTATCCTTTCGTTGACTCAAGCGTCTAACACTCCTAGAGTCGAAATAGGGCAATGAGCAAGAAACTACTCATCGTCGTGGCGTCGATCGCCTTGTTGGGCCTGCAATTTGCGGACTGCACGTCGGCGATGACGCAAGATCAGCAGAGTATGCAGTGCTGCGGTTCAATGCCCTGCGATCCGTCCAATCAAAGTCACGATTGCTGCAAGGGCATGGTTTCTTCACAGTCTCCCAGTGTGCTGCCTGTTTCGCACGTAACGCTCCATACGCCACTAATGGTTGTGACCGCTATTCTTGCTTCGCCCCAGGCGATGCCATATCCCGAAGTCTCTCGCTCGGATTTCGAGGCTCCTCAGCATTCACCTCCTGAGCTTTACACCCTTCACCGTTCCCTCCTGATCTGATCCGCTGCTCCACGGTGCGGCAACGTACCGGCCTGTCTCTTGTTGTGTCTCTGCTGTTCCTTTAACCCGCCGATGTGTTTTCGGTCGAAACCCAGTTGGGGTGGCTCGCCGACGGTCCGCGGTTTCGTCGTGCACGTTCAGGAGAAAAAATGTTTCCCATTGCGAGAAGGAATTTCGCTGCGCGTTTGTCGCGCGGAGCTTTTCGTCGAAATATTTGCGTGATTTTCATTTCCGCTGTTTTCGCGGGGCAGGCTCTTGCGCAGGAGTCTGCCCCATCCCACGTGGGGCCAGTCACTCCGCTCTCCGAGTTGCTCGCGGAAGCGGAAAAGAACAATCCGCAAATCGAAGGGGCGCGGCAAGGCTGGCAAGCAGCCAAGCAGGTGCCAACCCAGGTCTCGACGCTCCCCGACCCACAATTCAATTTGCAGCATGTGAGCGTCGGCAGCCCGCGACCGTTCGCCGGATACACGAACAGCGACTTCGCATATGTCGGCCTCGGTGTTTCGCAGGACATTCCGTATCCAGGCAAGTTGCGCCTGAAGGGCGAGATTGCGAAACGCGAAGCGGATGTTTCGCAGCAGCAGATCGAGACCGTCCGGCGTACCGTCCTCGCAGAACTTAAGGCGGCGTATTTCGGCCTAGCGTACCTGTCCAAAACACTGACGATCCTCGAACAGGACGGTGAACTGCTCAAGCAGGTGGAACAGGCCGCCGACGCTCGCTATCGCTCGGGCATGGGGACGCAGCAGGATTTGCTTCAAGCACAATTGCAAAAGACCAAGCTGCTTCGCGAAATCGCGATGCACCATTTGGAAGTCGGCAAGCTCGAAGCGCAAATCAAACAGCTTCTCAATCGCCCGCAGGATTCTTCGGATATCGAGCCAAGCGAACTCACCGAGACTCCGCTTGTGCAAACGTACGCCGAGCTTCTCACCGCTGCACAAGTTCAGAATCCGGAAATCGCTGGCGCAAAGAAAATGATCGAAACGCAGTCGCTACAGGTGGACCTCGCGCGCAAGGATTTCTATCCCGATTTCAATGTGCAATACATGTGGCAACGCACTGACCCCACGCAGTTCCGCGCGTACTACATGCTAAGCGTGGGCGTGCGCGTGCCCATCTACCGCGGCCGCAAGCAACGCCCTGAACTCGCGCAAGCAGAAGCCGAGAAGCTTCGCGCGGGAAGCGAACTTCAAGTGCATTCGCAACAGATCGCAGCGGAATTGCGCACGCAGTACGTGCTTGCGCAACAAACTTCCGAACTCCTCGAGATTCACCGCGGAGGACTCTCACCTCAGTCGCGAGCGGAATTCCAGGCCGCGCTAGCCGCCTACCAATCAAACAAACAGGAGTTTCAGGCCCTGCTGACTGCGTTTCTCGACGTGCTGCACTTCGACGAAGAGTACTGGCAGAACGTCTCCGAATACGAGACCGCCATCGCGCGGCTCGAACAAATTACGGGATTGGCGCTTCGCTAAAAAAAGGAAAATGAATATGCGGAACTATCGAAATGCGTTTGTCTTCGCGCTCGTAGGAAATCTCGCTCTCCTCGCTGCTCTTGGCGGACTGTGGTGGCGCTCCGAGCAGCACAGGAAGGTGGAAGCGACTATTCAGCCGAGCCCCGGCGAAGCGAGCCAGAACTCTCCGAATGGATGGGAAAGCTCCGCGATCGCACCACACGAAGCGGCGCTCGTTCCCGTGCAGCTTTCGCCCGAACGGTTGCAAAGCATCGGCGTCAAGACCGGCCGGGTGGAAAGCAAAGTCGTCGAAGACGAGGTCCGCGTCACCGGAAACGTGGCGGTCGATGAAACACGTCTTTCCACGGTGCAGGTGCGGTACTCCGGTTACATCCAGAAAGTCTTCGCCGACGCTACCTATCAATACCTGCGAAAGGGACAGCCGCTTTTCACCATCTACAGCCCCGACCTCGTCGCGACTGAGCGCGAGTACCTGGTCGCCAAGCGGAACCAGCAGCGAGTAACGCAAAGCACCGTCCCCGGTGTGACCGAAGGAGCCGCTTCACTGTTGGAGGCGGCGTCCGAGCGGCTAAAGCAATGGGGCGTCCCGCAAGGCGAAATCACGAGACTCGAATCCACTGGCGAGGTACAGCAACAACTGGAAGTCACATCACCTGTCTCCGGCTACATCACCGAGCGCAACGCCTTGCCTAATCTGACCGTCCAGCCCGAGACGCGGCTGTATTCTGTCGCTGACCTTTCTACCGTTTGGGTTCTCGCCGAAGTGTTTCAAAACGATTTGGGAAGAATCAAAGTCGGAGACCGCGCTTCACTCACCGTCGATTCCTATCCGGGCCGCGTCTTTGAAGGCCGCGTCAATTTCATCTATCCGCAGGTAGACATGACAACGCGCACCGCGCGGGCGCGGCTCGTCTTTTCCAATCCAGGTTTGAAATTGACTCCGGGGATGTTCGTGAACGTCTCCTTGAAGGTCGCTATGGGAAGGCAGTTGGTCATTCCCGCGAGTGGCGTCCTGCAATCAGGAACACGTCAGATTGTTTTCGTCAGCCGCGGCGACGGCTACATCGGGCCGCGGGAAGTGCAACTCGGCTCCCGCGCAAGCGACGACTTCATCGTGCTGAAAGGACTGAAGGCAGGTGAAGAAATCGTCACGTCCGCCAATTTTCTGATCGATTCCGAAAGCCAGCTCCAAGCCGCACTCGGTTCATTTGTTCCTCCACCGCCTGGCGCAGGCGCCGCGGGAGCCATCAATGTTCCACAGGCGAAGGCGGACCTCGCGACCGAACCTGACCCTCCGCGTAAAGGCGCAAACACATTTCGGGTAAGACTCACTGACGCGAGTGGAACACCAATCTCGGGTGCGGAAGTCTCTGTCACCTTTTCCATGCCTGCCATGCCGGCAATGGGCATGGCCGCGATGCGAACGCAGATTCCTCTCGCCGAAAAAGGCAACGGACTCTATGAGGGCCCAGGGAAACTCGACAGCGGGGGAACGTGGCAGGTCACGATTCTTGCGAAGAAGAACGGGCAAATCGTCGCCAGCAGACAACTCAGCGTGAACGCCCTGGGAGGAATGTAACGTGATCTCCCGTTGGATTGATTGGTGCGCGCAAAACCGTTTTCTGGTGTTCACTGGAACGCTGCTGCTGGTGCTCGCGGGAATCTGGTCGTTGCGCAGGATTCCCTTGGATGCACTACCAGACATCTCAGACGTTCAGGTCATCGTGCACACGCCGTGGGCCGGGCAGCCACCCAGCCTTATCGAAGATCAGGTCACGTATCCGATCGTCACCAAGCTTCTCGCCGCACCGCACGTCAAGGCCGTGCGGGCGCAGACCATGTTCGGCGACTCCTACGTTTTCGTCGTCTTCGAAGACGGAACGGATCTGTATTGGGCGCGCTCACGCGTTCTTGAATACATGCAGCAGATCGCGGGACGTCTGCCGGCCGGGGTTCATCCGGTCATCGGTCCCGATGCAACCGGCGCGGGGTGGGTGTACGAGTACGTGCTCGTGGACCGCAGCCACCAGCGCAGTCTCGCGGAACTCCGCAGCATTCAAGACTGGTACCTCCGCTATCAGATCGAAACCGTTCCGGGTGTAGCGGAAGTCGCGACCATCGGCGGATTCGTCAAGCAGTACCAGGTAAATCTCGACCCCAACAAACTGCGCGCCCACAACATTCCTCTTTCGACCGTGATTGACAAGGTGCGGGCTAGCACGAATGAAGTGGGTGGGCGTCTGCTCGAAATGGGAGGCGCGCAGTACATGATCCGTGGTTTAGGGTATTTGCGCTCCTTGAGCGATCTGGAGGCAGTGCCTGTCGCCACGAAGAACGGAACACCGATCCTTGTGCGGGATCTGGGGACGGTCAGCTTCGGACCGGACATCCGCGAAGGCGTCGCCGAATGGCAAGGGGAAGGCGAAACCGTCGCGGGTATCGTCGTTATGCGCGACGGGATGAATGCTCTGACAGTCATTAATGGCGTAAAGAAAAAACTGGCGGAGACCAAATCCTCGCTGCCTTCCGGAGTCGAAGTGGTCTCCGGTTACGACCGTTCCGGCTTGATTCATGCGTCCATCGAAACCCTGCAGCGGGACTTGCTTGAGGAAGCGATCATCGTCAGCGTCGTCATCATCCTCTTCCTGTTTCATTTTCGCTCGGCGCTGATTCCGATTCTCACGTTGCCGATCGCCGTACTCGCGTCGTTCATCCCGATGTACTACCTGCACGTCAGCTCGAACATCATGTCTCTCGGCGGACTGGCGCTGGCCATCGGCGTCCTCGTGGACGCGGCTATTGTTATGGTCGAGAACGGCTATCGGCAACTTTCCGAACATCCTTCCGCCGAAACCGAAGGAGTGTCCGCGCCGGAACGCAGGCGCATCCTTCTCAGCGCCGCGAAACAAGTTGGTCCTGCGATCTTCATTTCGCTCGTCATCATCGTCGTTTCTTTTCTGCCGGTGTTCTTGCTGGAAGCGCAAGAAGGAAGAATGTTCCGCCCGCTGGCGTGGACCAAGACGCTGGCCGTGGGTTTTTCTTCCGTGCTGGCCATCAGTCTCGTTCCAGTGCTGATGATTCTTTTCATCCGCGGAAAACTCCGGCCCGAATCGAAGAACCCAATTCCCCGTATCACGCAGGCCATCTATTTGCCAGTGCTGCGGTTGTGCCTACGGTATCGCAAGACCACCTTGCTCCTCAATTTGGTCTTCTTATTGGTGACGCTGCCGCTCGCCCTGAAAATCGGTAGCCAATTCATGCCGCCGCTTTTTGAAGGCTCGGCACTTTACATGCCGACGGCACTCCCGGGAATTTCCATCACCCAAGCCTCGCAGTTGCTTCAGGAGCAGGATCGTATCCTTCGCACCTTTCCGGAAGTCGAAACGGTGTTCGGAACGATCGGCCGCTCCGACAGCGCCACGGACAACGCTCCGCTCGACATGTACGACACCACCATCATGCTCAAGCCGCGTGAGCAGTGGCGTCCGGGCATCACCTACGAAAAGCTCATTCAGGAAATGGACGCGAAACTCCAGTTCCCAGGTCTCTCGAATACCTGGACGATGCCCGTTGAAAATCGCTTGGACATGGAGCTGACGGGAATCAAAACGCCACTCGGCTTGAAGATTCAAGGACCGACGCTCGAAGGCATTCAACAGGCTGGCGCACAAATCCAGCAGTTGCTTTCCTCGCTTCCCGAAGTTCGTTCCATTTTCTCGGAACGCGTGTCGCAAGGTTTCTACATCAACGTCGAGGTGAATCGGCTCGAAGCCGCGCGCTACGGACTGACTGTCGCCGATGTGCAGCAAGCGGTCAGTTCGGGGATCGGCGGAGAAATGGTCACGGAGAATATCGAAGGCCGCGAACGGTACCCCGTCAATGTCCGCTATAGCCGCGATTTCCGCGACAATGTGGACGAACTGCGCCGCGTGCTGATCGCGACTCCGTCCGGCGCGCAGATTCCCATCGAACAGGTCGCGCATATTTCATTTTCCCGCGGACCGGCCATGATCCGCGACGAGGACGGAGCATTGACCGGATACGTGTACATCGACCTCAACTCAAAGGACTACGGCGGATTCGTGAAAGCGGCGAACGACCTCTTCCGGCAAGAGCTCCACCTGCAGCCGGGACACACCTACAAGTGGGCCGGAGAATACGAATTCGAACAACGGGCCAAAGAGCGGCTCAAGATTATTCTTCCTGTCGTGTTCTTCGTCATCTTCGTGCTCCTCTATATGGTGTTTCACTCCGTCGCGGAATCCGTTGTGCTCATCTTCCCGACGATTTACGCGCTCACCGGTGGCCTCATCCTGCAAAAGCTCCTCGGCTACAACTTCAGCGTGGCGGTATGGGTCGGCTACATCGCCCTGTTCGGCATCGCTGTTGAGACGGGTGTGGTTATGGTCGTGTACTTGCACGAAGCACTAAACCGCCGCCTCGCATCCGGAGAATCGCTCAAGCACGAAGACATCGAAGCCGCCGTGATCGAAGGTGCGGTCCATCGTTTGCGGCCGAAACTGATGACCGTGTGCGTCGTTCTGGCGAGCCTCATTCCCATTCTGTGGGAAACCGGCGTTGGCTCCGACGTAATGAAACCCATCGCCGCCCCAATCGTCGGCGGCATGATTACTTCGACCATTCATGTGCTGATTCTCATCCCGGTCTTCTTCGCTGTGATGAAGGAGCGTGCGCTTCGCGCCGGGGCCCTGACTATCAAGAAAGGCGCCGAATAGAACCACCGTTTTAGGCGATTGGACTCAAAATGAACCATATGATGCAGCACGATGACCAGCAAATGACCAAATCACAGACGGGCCGCGATACGTCCGTCACGCGCGCGAGCCACGACCGTCACGCCGGGCACTCCGTTGCCATGTTTCGCGATAAATTCTGGCTTAGTTTTATCCTCACAGCTCCCGTTCTTTTCTGGTCGACCGACGTGCAACGCTGGTTTGGTTACACAGCGCCTTCCTTCCCTGGCTCCAGGTTTATCCCCGCCATCCTCGGGACAGTCGTCTTCTTTTATGGCGGACTTGTCTTCATCCGCGGGGCATGGGGCGAACTTGCCGATCGCAAGCCCGGCATGATGACTCTCATCAGCATGGGGATCATCGTTGCATTGGGAACTTCGCTGGCAGGAACATCCGGGCTGTTCGAGCTTGAGGTTTGGTGGGAACTCGCATCACTGATTACGATCATGATCCTTGGTCACTGGCTCGAAATGCGAGCTGTTTTCCAGTCGCGCGGGGCGCTCAACGCACTTGCCGCCCTGCTCCCGGATACCGCCGAGCGCGAGCGGGGTGCCGATACGGAAAAGGTCCCACTTTCTGAACTGCGTGTTGGCGACATCGTTTTGGTACGGCCTGGGGCCCGCGTTCCGGCAGATGGCGTTGTCGTCGAGGGTGTCGCCGATGTAGACGAGTCCATGATTACCGGCGAATCGAAAGCGGTGTCAAAGGAACCGGGTGCGACAGTAATCGCGGGCACGGTTGCCAGTGGTGGAAGCCTTCGCGTTGGCGTTAGCGCAGTCGGCGACGAAACCGCCCTTTCCGGCATTGTACGGCTGGTTGCCGCCGCCCAGGCCTCCGCTTCTCGCGCGCAAGCCCTTGCTGATCGTGCAGCAGCGCTCCTTTTTTACATCGCCGTCGTGTCTGGTGGAATTACGTTCGCCTATTGGTGGTTTGCGGGGGACAAAGAACACGCTCTGATTCGGACGGCAACGGTTCTGATCATCGCTTGCCCGCATGCTTTGGGACTGGCGATTCCGCTTGTAATCGCAATCTCTACATCACTGGGGGCCCAAAACGGCCTTCTCGTTAAGGACAGACTGGCCCTCGAACGCAGCCGCGATTTGGACATGGTCATATTCGACAAAACCGGAACCTTAACACGCGGTTCTCCCGTCGTGTCGGGAGTCGCGGCCGCACCTGATGTTACCGAAGACGATTTAATCGCGGTTACTGCCGCTGTCGAGTCCAATTCCGAACATCCACTCGCAAAGGCAATCGTCGTCGAAGCCAAACGCAGAGGCGTGGTCCCATTGTTAGCCACGAATTTCGAAGCGCTGTCCGGTCGAGGAGCGAAGGCGCTGGTGGACGGGAAGTCTATCGAAATTGGCGGCCCGCGATTGCTCAACGAAGCCAAGATAACCGCACCTCTAGAAATGGAAAAACTGA
>Ga0210410_10000912_pt1 | contig 28945 bp, 15 predicted proteins | sample IncBWC4MmetaG_FD_161058 | JGI IMG/M metagenome (GOLD analysis project Ga0210410, IMG submission 161058) | Forest soil microbial communities from Barre Woods Harvard Forest LTER site, Petersham, Massachusetts, United States - Inc-BW-C-4-M | ecosystem: Environmental > Terrestrial > Soil >...
TTCGGCCGGCAGTCGCGATCCCCAATCGAATTAATCTCCAGTTTCACGCCTTCGAGGCCCAGCCGCGCGAAAAACGTCATCACCATCTCGATCACTTCGGCGTCCACCGCCGCATCTTTCCCGATATTTTTCGCGGGATCCTGGTTCGGCGGCACCATCTCCAGCACTTCCGCCCCAATCTGATAAAACTGCCGGTATCTCCCCTTCTGCGGCCGCTCCCGCCGGAACATCGGCCCCGTATAGTACAGCTTCACCGGCTGCGGGAGCGCATGCATCCCATGCTCGATATACGCCCTGCAAACCGAAGCCGTCGCCTCCGGCCGCAAGGAAACTGACTCCCCTTTTTTCCTCTCTTCGAATTCCTCTCTTTCCTTCTGATTTATGAATTCTCCGCCCGGAGTGAATGAATCTGCTTTCATTTCGAGAACTTCAGTCGCTAATTCTCCGGTGGTCGGGCGAAGGGGAAACGTGTACATCTCCTTCGACACCACATCCGTTTCCAAACCAATCGACCGCGCAAACAATTCCGTCGGCTCAAAAATCGGCGGCCGTATCTCCCCGAATCCAAACGTGCTAAACACCTCGCGCGCCGTCTGCTCCACCCGGCTCCACAAGTCCGTCTCCGGTGGAAGCAAATCCCGCGTGCCCTTGATTGTCTGAAATTTCTTTTTCTCAGCCATGAATCCCTGGAATGCCGCGTCCGCCTGTTCAGTCTTCCAACTTACTCCAATCAGTTTGTTCCCCGCGCTCCGCCGCTTCTTCGCGGTAAATCACGCTGTATCCAGCGTAGCGCTCCGCATACTTACCAATCGATTCGCAGTCCATATCCGTCAAGGCTCGTTTCACTTTGCCAGGCGAACCCATCACCAAACTTCCAGCCGGAATCACGGTTCGTTCGGTGATTAATGTGCCCGCCGCAATAATCGAGTTTTCGCCGATCACCGCGCCATTCAAAATGATGCAACCCATTCCGATCAAGACGTGTGAACGAATCGTGCACCCGTGCAGCGTCACCGAATGGCCGACGGTCACTTCGTCGCCCAGCACCAGCGGATACTGATCCTTCATCACGTGCAGCACGCAACCGTCCTGAATATTTGTCCGTTTTCCGATGCGGATGTGGTGCACGTCCCCACGCACCACGCACATTGGCCACACACTGGACTCTTCGCCGATCACCACGTCGCCGATCACCACCGCCGCCGGGTCAATATAAGCCGACGCAGCAATCTGCGGAAATTTGCCTTTATATGGACGGATATCCGGTGTGCGTATCAAGAGTTCGAATTTCCCGTAAGTGATTGCAGGACCACGAAATACACCGCCCCGCACGATTCGCCAGCAGGCAGCGAACACTTCAAGATAGCATCCGCTTCGCCCCGCTGACAAGAAAAGCGCCCGTGCCCCGCTCACCAAATCGTCTCGCGCTGGACGCCCGCCGCTCTTCGAATCATAATTTCCCCGTGGAAATTCTCTGTGCCCAATGCGATGCACCGATGAACTGCTTGGGCGAAGTCGGCTGCTGGTGCGGCGACCTGCCTCATGTGATCCCCATGCCCGCACCCGACGATCAATCCCCCGCCTGCCTCTGCCGCGTCTGTCTCCTCGAAAAAATAAAAGCCGCCGGCGCGTCCTCCGCCAGCGGCGTACTCCCCATCTCAAATTCTTCAGCTCCGCGCGGCTAGTTCGAATTTGTAGTGGCCGACCTTCAGGTCGGCCACCACAAATCTCCACTCAGTCTATCTCAACCGCAGGACCGGTCGACGTCGCGCCCACTTCCGCGAGCCGCGCCGTCACCGCTTTCGCCATGCGATACAAACTCTGTGCCGCGGGCGCAGATTCCCCCTGCGCCGCCACCGGACTCCCCGTGTCGCCGCCCAGCCGGATTCGGGGATCAATCTCAATCTCACCGAGCACTGGCACGCCGTACTCGATCGCCGTCTTCGTTCCTTCGCCGTGCCCGAAAATATCCACCGGCTTCCCGCAATGAGGGCAGGAGAACGTGCTCATGTTCTCCACCACGCCGAGCACTTCCACATTCACCTGGCGGAACATCTCAATCGCCTTGCGCACGTCGGCCACCGCCACCATCGACGGCGTCGTCACCACCACTGCACCCGTCACTGCGACCGTTTGAATGAGCGTCAGTTGCACGTCGCCCGTTCCCGGCGGCAGATCGATCACCAGGTAGTCCAGTTCGCCCCACTCCACACTGCGCAGGAATTGCGTGATCACGCTGTGCAGCATCGGCCCGCGCCAAATCACCGGCTTGTCGCCCGGGTTCAGCAGGCCCATCGAAATCATCTTCACGCCCTGCGCCAGCACGGGAATAATCCGCTGCTGTAGCGTGGCCATCGGCTCCTGCGTAGTGCCCAGCATGATCGGCACGTTCGGCCCGTACACATCCGCGTCCAGCAAACCCACCTTGTGGCCCAGTTTCGCCAGCGCCAAAGCCAGGTTCACCGCCACGGTCGTTTTTCCCACGCCGCCTTTGCCGCTGGCCACCGCAACCAGGTTCTTCACGCCTGGTATTCCCTGTCTCTGCGGCATCGGCTGCTGTCCCGGCATTGTTCCTGGTGGCATGTGTCCTCTTCGTTTCCTGAATCTCAGTTGTACTTCGCGAGTGGTAGGTTTTCAGTAGTTAGTTCTTAATTCGAAAGATTTCAAATTTCACAAATTGGTGACGACTCACCAGTCACCAATCACCAGCCACCCTCTTACTCTTCACTGACCACCGGTCGCTGGCCACCGACCACTTCTTCCTCACGCCCCGTGGCACTTCTTATACTTCTTGCCCGAGCCGCACGGGCAAGGATCATTCCGCCCCACTTTTGCTCCCGCGCGCACCGGTTTCGGAGCCTCGGCTTGCGCCGCTCCCGTCTGAAACTGCAAATCCTTCTGCTGGCGTTCCTGCCGCTTCTCCAACGCGCGCGCAAAATCCGGTAATTTCTGCGTCGGAGGCTCTTCCGCCCGGGCCGCTGCGCTCGCCACGGCCGCCGCCGCACTCTGAATCGGCGCGCGCGACTGCTGCTGCGGTGGCGCCTCTCCCTGCTGAACCTGCACGTGATAGAGATACCGAATCGTCTCGTTGTCGATCCTCGTCATCATGTCCTCAAACAGGATGAACGCTTCCTTCTTGAATTCGACCAGCGGATCCTTTTGCCCGTAGCCGCGCAACCCGATGCCTTCCTTCAAGTGGTCCAAGGAGAGCAAGTGGTCTTTCCACTGAGTATCCACCACATCCAGGATGATTCGCCGCTCCAGCCAACGCAGCAAATCCGGGCTGAACTGCTTTTCCTTCTCGGCATAGCGCGTTTTCACAGCTTCCGCCAGCGCTTCGGCCAATTCATCATGGTTCAGCGCCGCCGGGTCTGCGCCCATTGCCTTCGCGTCAATTCCAAACTGGCTGTTCACCTCGGCCAGTAGCTGCGTGGTGTTCCACTGCCCGGGATGCTGCTCGCGCGGGCAATACGTATCCACCAGCTCGCGCGCCACGTCTTCCGCAATCCCCAGCACGTAATCCCGTTGATCTTTTCCTTCCAGCGCGGAGCGGCGAATCGCATAAATCGTCTCGCGCTGCTTGTTCATCACGTCGTCGTATTCCAGCAGGTGTTTGCGCGCGTCGAAGTTCTGCGCCTCCACGGACTTCTGCGCGTTCTCGATCCGGTTCGAAATCAGCTTCGACTCGATCGGCACGCCTTCCGTCATTCCCAGCCGGAACATCATTTGCTTCACGCGCTCGCCGCCGAAAATCCGCATCAGGTCGTCTTCGAGCGACAAAAAGAAACGCGAAGAGCCTGGATCGCCCTGGCGACCCGCGCGCCCGCGCAACTGGTTGTCAATGCGCCGCGCTTCGTGCCGTTCGGTGCCCAGAATGTGCAAGCCGCCAAGCGCCACCACTTCGTCATGCTCCGCTTTGCACTGATCCGCAAATTGCTGGTACACGGGATCCCACTGGTCTTTCGGCACCTGAAAAATCTTGCCTTCGTGCTGGAACAAAACCATCTGCACCGCCGCTGCCGCCGGCGCATCGCCATTCGAGCTGTCCGCGCCGATTACCGCGGGTGCCGCGGCGTACGGAATCGCCAATTTGTTCTTCAAAAAGTGTTCCCGCGTCATGGCTTCCGGATTTCCGCCGAGCAGAATGTCCGTGCCGCGGCCGGCCATGTTCGTTGCCACCGTCACCGCGCCCCTGCGCCCCGCCTGCGCCACGATGCGCGATTCGCGCTCGTGCTGCTTCGCGTTCAGCACCTGGTGCGGCACGCCGGCCTTCTTCAAAATGTCGGCAATCGCCTCCGACTTCTCAATCGAAATCGTGCCCACCAGCACCGGTTGCCCGCGCTCGTGATAGTGACGGATTCCGTTCGCCAGCGAATTGTCTTCCTGCAGGATTCCGTTCACCACCGCCTCAAACTTTTCTTTTTCCGTGCGGTACACGACGTCCGGGTGTTCCTTGCGGATCAGCGAGCGGTTCGTCGGGATCACCACCACGTCCAGGTTGTAAATCTTCCCGAACTCCGCCGCTTCCGTCTCCGCCGTTCCCGTCATGCCGGCCAGCTTCTTGTACATGCGGAAATAATTCTGAAAGGTGATCGTCGCCAGCGTCTGGTTTTCCCGCTCGATCTTCACGCCTTCTTTCGCCTCCACCGCCTGGTGCAAGCCGTCCGACCACCGCCGCCCCGGCATTTGCCGCCCGGTAAATTCGTCCACGATGATCACTTCACCGTCTTTCACCACGTAATCCACGTCGTTCTTGTACAGCGTGTGCGCCCGCAGCGCCTGGTACACGTGGTGAATCTGCTCCATGTGCGCCGGGTCGTACAAATTCCCCAGCCCCAGCAGCCGCTCGCACTTGCTTACGCCTTCTTCCGTCAGTGTGGCCGTACGGTGCTTCTCATCCAGGGTGTAATCGATGTCCTGAATCAGCTTGGGGATAATCTTGTCGATCTTGAAATACTTGTCCGTGGATTCCTCGGAAGGCCCGGAAATAATCAGCGGTGTCCGCGCTTCGTCGATCAGGATCGAGTCCACCTCGTCCACAATCGCGAACTGGTGGCCGCGCTGCACGCAACTCGCTAGGTCATACTTCATGTTGTCGCGCAGGTAATCGAAACCAAACTCGTTGTTCGTGCCGTACGTCAGGTCGGCCGCATACGCCGCCCGGCGCTGCACGTCATCCAGGTCATGCACGATCACGCCGACTGTGAGGCCCAGCGCCTTATAGAGCGGGCTCATCCACTCCGCGTCGCGCCGTGCCAGGTAATCGTTCACCGTCACGATGTGCACGCCCCGCCCGGCCAGCGCATTCAGCGCCGCCGGCAGCGTCGCCACCAGCGTCTTCCCTTCGCCCGTCTTCATTTCGGCGATTTTTCCGTCGTTCAGCACCATTCCGCCGATTAACTGCACGTCGAAATGCCGCATCTTCAGGAATCGCCGCCCCGTCTCGCGCACCAGCGCAAACGCCGGCACAATCGCATCCGCCAGGGCCTTCTGCAACTCATCCTTGTAAGTGGGCTCCGCGGGATCCGCGTCCTTCAACTGCTCCTGCACCTGCGTCCGCAGCGCCGCGAAGCGTTCCTTCAATCGCTCGTCGCTCAATGCCTGCACTTCCGGCTCCTGCGCGTTCATTGCAGCAACCAGCGGCTCTAATTTCTTAAGGTCGCGCTCGTGCTTCGTGCCGATAAACCGCGCGATAACGCCGTCAACTACCTTGGCTAAATCCATGGAAGGTTTGCCGTCTCCTGACGGGGGTGTGCAAGTTCGCGGCCCTGCTTACTCCAGCCGCACCCAGCTAAACAACTTATTGTAACTGGTCAAGCACGCTCCCGCCAAGAAACACCGCTTGTCATGGAGGACAGGTGGCCCTTACCGGGAATCCTCCCCACGAGAGCCGGAATCTGTTCAAGCCACCGCGCCTCAAAAATTCTATTGCTTCGCCTCTCTTAGACTGTAGCCGGCTGAGCCGGACTGGCCACGGGCTTTGTACGATTCGATGTGACTGCCCAACCTCTCGCCTGGGCGATGCAAATCACGTGAAGAATCACAAACAAAGGCACCAGGAACGTTGGGATCAAACTCAGCGGCAACACTGTCAGCGGGGCCATCGTAGGGTCGTTCGGCCGGAGAAAGCCGGCCGTTGTCCCCAGGCCCACGGCAAGAATCAGATCCGTGATTCCCAGCGCCTGCCAAAGCAGGAAGGCATTGCGGTGGGCGGGATTCCCCAGCTTCCACGCGGCGAAGGCAGCCGTGGCCCCGATCGCCATGTCTCCATAGCCCGCGGGCACAGCAAATATTGCCGGCAGGACGCTGCGCGCCTCCAGCAGCACGAATATGAATCCGACAATTCTCCACGCCTGCAGCGAAGTCAAAATCACCGGATCCAATGACCGCGCGAACTTCCGGAATCCTTCCGATACGGCAAACCACACCGCAAATGCGGCAATCGGCAATGTTGCGGCGATCCCAACGGAAGTTCCGATGCGGCTCGCGTCATTCTTGAACAGATGCATCGCCGACGCGGACAAAGCCGCAACAAACCAGGCTGCGATCAGTCCCGCGACCAATTTTCCATAGCTTTTCATATCAACCCTCCTTGTGTCGTGATTTTGCGAGTCACTTCGTGCGTGAGCCGCAAAAGACTTCCCCAGGCCTGCTCTCCCAATTCGCCACGCAGGCGCGCTTGCACCTTTTCCCATACCGGCAGGACGCGCGCGAGCTTCTTTTCTCCGGCCCCGGCCAGACTCAGCAACCGCTCGCGGCGGTCTTCCCCAGGCCGCTCCGCGATCCAACTCTGCCGGCGCATGATCGCGAGCGTCCGCGTCAGGCTGGTGCTGTCCATGGCCAGTATTTCGCCCAGTTGGGCTTGGGAAACTTCTCCAGCCAGCGAAAGCGCCTGCAGGATGCTGAACTGTGTGGCCCGCAGCCCAAACGGACGGAGGGCGTTCTCATAAAGTTGGGTGAGTGCCCGCGCTGCCCGGCGAAAATTGCCGCACATGCACGGCAGTACGGGAAGAAATGGTTCGCTCATAAAGCAATAGATGTATATACATCTATTTTGGTTACGAGAAATAATTCACTTCAGGCAGGGTCTTGCCGGCTCGAGCAGCATTGGGAATGACGGGGGCCGGGTTCGCCGGACATCTTGTTTGGTGGGTGTGCGGGGGACCGCAACGGATTACGGCTTCGCTTGCAATTTCTGAAACCGCTTCCGAAACAATCAGTGCGCCGGTTCGGTTTTTGGTACAGAGGTGGCGGGCGAGGAGGCGGGGGAGGACGCGGGATGAGTTTTCGGGGTTTCAAAACCTTCGCGTTTCAGGCGCGCTTCACCGTCCACCAGGGCCGTGAATTCCACGTCCTTCGGGATCGTCACATCCTTGCCCGAACTGAGCGGCACAACGGCGTCCGCGGATGTGTTCGAAGAGCCGGAAGCCTCCTGGTAGCAGCGCACCTTTACCTGCTCGCCGTCGGCCAACATAATCGAAGTGATGCTGAAAGCCAGCTTGCCGCCGTGGCCGAAACGCTTCTTGGCCTCCGCCTCGGCAATGGCCCCGCTCACCTTTGATCCCACGGGTAACACGATGACGCCGTCGACGATCACATCTTCCACGACTTCAAGTTCGACTGCGTCCCCTACATGGGCCGTAGCGGATGAAATAGCTTTGTTCAGCCTCACACGGATCGGCGTATTGTTTGCCAACAGGAACGCGCCCGCCGCATGAGTAGGCCCAGCCACCACGCTCCCTGGCTGGTCGTAGTGCGTGCGTTCCCGCGTAAGTGGTTTTGCGGCCGGTGTCGGCAAACCGGTCCCCGGCTGATCCTTAAGCAAAAAGAGGTTGCTCCGGGGAACGAAGCCCGGCTCGCCCGCGGAGGTTCGCACACTGTAGTAATCGTCGCTGCGCCCCGTGATGCGCACCACCTCGCCGCACTGCAAGGTCATCCGCACTTCCATCGTGGTCATCGAACTGTAGAGATAAACATACCCGCCATCCCGCGCGCAATCGATCCGCCCGGTGCTTTGCGCGGTTGCTGGCAACGTAACTAAGAGGCAAAGCGCTCCAGCGCTGCAAAAAGTCGATAGTTTCATGCCGTACCTGCCGGTTCAAGTAATCGGAAACTACCCTTCTATTCCATTCCAATACTGCATCGCTGGCAAGGCGGTGTGCATAAAACGCCATGAACCGATTGGCGCAGTACTCCTGGCCAGTCTCATTCTCGCCGCCGGACGCAGGCGAACGACTTCCCCGCCCGTTCCAGTCTGTAGGGTGGCTCATAAAAAAACCCACGGCCTTATATAATGCCCACTATGGCAAACGTCGCGCCCCGGTCGCCAGATAGCGCAGAAGGTTCCCAGCAGCGCCAGGAACCCTTCCTGCGCATGCAGTCGGTGATGATCCATGTGCGGAATCTCGACCGAAGCCTGGAGTTTTACCTGGATATCCTCGGCTTCCAAATCGTATTTGACGGGCGCAAACAAACTGGTCAGCCCGGTCAGCAGTGGGTTGTCGTCGCTCCACCCGACGGCACCGCCAATCTCACGCTGATTGTTCCGCGCACCGACTCCGAACAGTTCAAGCAGATCGGACGCGCCTCCCACGTCACGTTCGTCACCGAAGACGTCCTCGCAAAGTTCCGTGAATGGAGCAAGCGTGGCGTCCGTTTTCTTTCCAATCCGCGGCTCCGGCGCTTCAAGCACGCGTTGCAAATGCAGCCACCGCTTGCGAACGGCACCGCTTCCAAGGACGATCACGCCCCTCCCATATGGGGAGCGGTCTTCAGTCGCTTCCGCGATCCCGATGGGAACACTTTTTCGTTGGTCAGCTTCGACGAAGTCACGCACGCGGTCGAATCGCAACGCCGCCTGGCCGCCGAACATCAGGAAGCCGAGCGCCGCACAGCGCAGGAACTTGAAATCGCCCAACAGGTGCAATCGCGCCTGTTTCCGCAGACGCTTCCCCGCCTGCGCACTCTTGAGTACACCGGCGTCTGCCACCAGGCGCGCCAGGTTGGCGGAGACTATTACGATTTTCTGGACTTGGGCGGGGAACACCTTGGCCTGGTCATCGGCGATATTTCCGGAAAGGGTATCGCGGCGGCCCTCTTGATGGCCAATTTACAGGCCAATCTGCGCAGCCAGTCCGCCGTCGCGCTGGACCAGCCCCAGCGCTTCCTCTGCGCCGTGAATCAACTCTTCTGCCAGAACACTTCCGGTGGCTCCTTTGCCACGCTTTTCTTCGCCGAGTACGACGACGCCGCTCGCCGCCTCCGCTACATCAATTGCGGCCATCTCTCCGCGCTGCTGCTTCGAGCGGATGATTCCCTCGATCGCCTCAGCTCGACCGCAACAATTCTTGGCGCTTTCCAGGAATGGGATTGCGAAGTGGAAGAATGCCAGCTTTTTCCCGGCGACACCCTCGCGCTTTACACCGACGGCATCACCGAAGCCTTCAGCCCGCACCGCGAGGAGTTCGGCGAAGATCGTTTGGTGGAAGCTTTACGCCGCCACCGCGCCCTTCCTCCCTGCGAACTACTCTCTTCCGTCGTTGACGAAGTCCGCCGCTTCAGTCCCCACGAGCAGCACGACGACATCACGCTCATCGTCGCGAAGTGCCTGCCCCACTAAAGTTTTTTCCGAGAAATATCGCGTGGCTCTCAGCGTGGAAGATCTCGCGGGCTCGGCAATCCGATTGCCAATCAGCTTCCAACGATCTGCACCAGCTCCGGCGGGCAATCGCGCAAATTCTCAATCGAAATGCTCCGATCAGAACTCATCGCCGTCGCAGCCGGCACCAGCCCATAGCTCCGGTTGCGCCCCTCACGCTTTGCCAGATACAGCGCCTTGTCCGCCAGCTCAATCACGTTGTCGATGGAAAGCATCTGCGTGTCCCCCGGCACCCACGGGTACGGTGCCCAGCCGATGGAACACGTCTTGTGCAACTGGACTCCGTTCCCGACATCGAACGGAAGATCGCGCACAGCATCCAGCACACGGTTGCACAGCAGCGCCGCATTGTCCCGGTCCGTCGTCCGGCAAACCAGCAGGAACTCTTCCCCGCCCCATCGCACCAGATCATCCGAACGCCGCATCACCGACCCAATTCGCTTGGCAACTTCCTGCAGCAGTTTGTCGCCCGCGGCGTGGCCCATCTCGTCATTCACACGCTTGAACCGGTCAATATCCACCAGCACAAAAATCAGCTCCTGCGGCGCGCTATTTCCCTTCTGAACATCGCCAAACCTCTGATGCGAACGCAGCGTTTGCGCCTGGTCTGTCGGAATGGTTTCGTAGAAATACCGCCGGTTTCGCGTTCCTGTCAGGGGATCGGTCAGCGAAATCTGTTCCAGTTCCTTGTTTTTTTGCAAGAGTTCCGCGCTCCGCTGGGCCACCGCCTTCTCCAGTTCGCTCTTCCGCCGGTTCAAGGCCTGCGTGCGCAGCGAAACGAAGCCCCAGATGCCGCCCATCAGACCCACGACCACTAATCCTCTCACCCAACTGGACTGCCACACGTTTGGCAGCACGCGAAAATAAAAGCTCGTTTTTGCGGAATAGCTCGGTGAATCGGCCTCCTTGCACTGCACCCAGAACTCATAACTTCCCGGCGGCAGCCCGCCGTACCGGACTTCGCGCTGCACCGTTTCGGTCGGACGTTTCTCCAGTCCATCCAACTGGTAGCGGCAGGACACCTGTTCCGGCGCGTCCAGCACCACCGGCGAAAATTGGACCATCAGAGAGCCATCGGTCGAATCCACGAATGAGCTCTGATTTACGCCGCGTTCCGTTCCGCCAAGCAACACGGTGGTCAGCACCACCTTTGGCGGAGCCTCTTTTTTCGCTTCGCCCACCGGTTTGTACCGCGACAGTCCGCGCGATGTCGCGATCAAATAGCTGCCGTCAGCCTCTTCCCGAGCTCCCGTCCACGGACTCAAATCGTCCCAGATCAATCCATTCGCATGATTCAGCCGCTGCAGGTGACCGTCCGGCCAAAGAATCACAATTCCGTCCGTCCCGTTGAACCAGACCCTGCCTTTCACATCGCGTCCGACCACCGTCCGGTCCCAATCGTGAAATTCAAATCGCGGAATCCCGCTCTTTCCCAATGTGACGTGAGTTACCCCAACGACGTCGTTATAGGCCACCCAGACTTCGTTGTCGTTCAACGCCGCCAGGCTGGTCATCGTCTGGCCGTTCAAGCCTTCGTTCGCCTTCAGCACTTTCCAGTTTTTTCCGTCGTACCGGTAAAGGGCCCGGGGGCCGGTTGCCCACAACACGCCATTCGGCGAAAACGCCATGTACTCAATCTCCGCATCATTCATTGCGGGCAGCGGCACTTCCACCGGTTTGGTGGATGGCCCGTGCGGGACAAATCGCAAAAGCCTCGCGCGCGTGGTCGCCCAGATGCTGCCGTCCGGCGCTGCCTGAATGCTCACAAAATTTCTGCCCCGGTAATTTGCGATCTTCGTGGTTGCATACGATTCCGGGTCGATCTGCACGATTGCGCCGGTCATCGTGAGCCCCCAAATGGAACCATCGCGCGCGATCTGCATCTGCCGGATCTGCCGTCCCGCATGTTCCCGCAGCGAGGGAACATCTTCCCATTTGCGCTTCTCTCCGTCCCAAATTCCGATTCCTTGTGCCGTACTCACCCACAGCCGTCCACGCCGATCCCGCAGCGTCGTCCAGGTGGAGTTGTCCGGCAATCCTTCCGCCGTCGTCCAGGCTGACCACTCGCGCACACCCGTCAGCCGGTCCAGCCCGGTTCCCGAGCCGCCCACCCACAAAGTTCCTTCGCGGTCTTCCATTGCGCATTGAATCAGGTTACTCGCCAAGCCGTGTTTCACATTCACCAGCCGCCAGTGCCCGTTCTGTTGCCAGTACAATCCCCATGAACTCGGCACCAGCAGTTTTCCTTCTGCGTCGACCGAGGGCTTCCCCTCTTCCTCGTTCGCCTCGCCAACCACATCTTCGTCAGTTATCAGTTTCCGTCCGCGCATATCCACGCGCGCCAGGCGGGTCGCCGTTCGCAGCCACAACGTTCCGATGCCATCGAACTGCAGTGCCACCACACGTTCATCCGGCAGCCGGATTCCCGGTTCCACCGAAATCTTCCGCGATCCCGGGCTCAGGTGCGCCAGTTTCCGGCCTGCCGTAAACCAGATTGAATCATCCACTGCCCGGACAATTCCCGCAGGCGATTCCCAATCGCTCAACTCCTGCGCGACGCTTTCCTTTTTGCCCGGAGCTTTCGGGTCGAGGATCAGCAGGCCGCGCTTGTACATCAGCACGTACACAACTCCCGCGCGGTCCACCGCAAAAACCTGCACTCCATTCAGCAGGGGCATCGAACTCGCGGGGATTTCCAACTTATGGAATTGCCCGTCCTTGTAGAACGCGATTCCCCGCGTTCCCGCAAACCACGGCGTCCCGTCCGGCGCGATCAGCATGTCCACAACGTAGTGCCCGATGAGGCTCTCCACATCCAGCATTTTCTTCGCGCGCGTTCCGTCGTAGCGGTACAGACCCGTTTGCGTGCCGATCCACAGAAATCCCTGGGCATCCTGTTCGAGCCCCGTTGTGGTGACCGCTCCCATCCCTTCCTGATCCTCGAACCGCTGCACGGTGAATCTTGGATTGTCGGGAAAATCGGAACGCGGCTCTTGCGCTCGGGCCCCGCTCAGCAATGCTGCCAGGGCGCACAATACCGCGCATATCCGGATTTGAATCTTTTTGGACACAGGGTAAGGGTTACCGTCAATTCGACTTTCTCGCCCAGGAGAGGGCGCAACAGGGCGCAACTCAACGTGTTAAATCCAGATTAGAGAGGAAATTGCGCAGCGTAAATGATGCAAAGGTACCGCGATGTAGTACTTGCGAATAGTTACTGGTTGTGCACTAGAGTTCGGTGCACACAAACCTATTCCTTATTCCTTCTTCCCCGGCCCCCGTTCTCATCCCCACATCTTGTCTGGAGCCGCTCATTCCACGCGCCCTCCTTGCACGCTCTCCATCAGCAGCTTGCGAAGCCGGCCGCGCCCATCCAGGCCCATGTCTATGAATTCAAACGACATATCCTGCGCCCGATAATCTCGCATCAGTGCCGTTGCCTGCACGTTCCTCAGACCCAGCTGCATCCGCATTTGCACCTTCGTTCCCGGCGCCAAATGCATGTTCGTCGTTGCCAGTCCGCCAGCCAGGCTGGCCGTCTTGATTTCCAGCCGGCAATTCTGTTTCAGGTTCGTGCTCACCGCCGCTACGCTCCTCTGCAGCCGGATGCGCGCGTGCCTGCGTTGCCGCACAAATTTCGATTCCGCGGGAGCATCCAGCGGGCCCAGTGTGAGTTCCTCCGGTTCGATTCCGCTCTCCGGCAGGAATTTCTTCGCCCATTCTGGATCCATTTTCGCCAGCGCCTGAAATGCCGCGATTCGCAGTTCTTGCGGATTCACCCATCCGAAAATTTTTTTCGATTCTACAATTCGCAGGAGCGTGTTGATCGACTCTGGCGCCCGCAACCTGCCGAGCGCCTCCAGCGCCTTTACCCGCAGATAGGGAGCGGCATCGGTTGGCAGGTCCCCATCCGCGATCGTCAGCAATCGCCCCAGTGCTTCGCGATCCCCGGTTATCCCCACCTCGTCAATCACCATCGGCATCACCAGCGGGTCCACATGATCCAGCAACGCCAGCAGCAACCGGCAGGCCCCGTGCGCGCCGCTTGCCGCCACCTGGCGGATTACGCGGTCCTGCGCCGTTCTAGGAAAGTCCTTCATGCGCCCGGGCAGAAAAACCTCCGCGGCCTGCGTGTCCAGCCTGGTCAGCAATCCCACCATTTCCGCTGCTTCCGCCACCGGTCCTCCGCGCACCGTGGTGCGCAAATATTGCAGCGCCTCCTCACCCAGATCCTGCGCCAGGCTGGCCACATTTTCCAGATCGCTGCGAAACTGGCAACGGTTGAACCGCGTGGACAATTGCTCCATCGCCGTCTGCGGCAAATGCTTCAGCACACCCGTCAACCCGGCCGCGAGGCCTCTCGCGCGCAGGGCCTCTTCCACGAATTCCGGCACCCGCTCCTCAATTCCCATCCTCAGTCGCAACGTCTTCCCGGTTCCGGGGCGATGGCCTTCCACTGCCTCCACCTGGTTCAGCGCCTGCGCCATCGCCGCATAATTCCGGTGCGCCGCCGCCTCCTGGCTTAGCCGCACGAATGCCGCACTCACCAGCAATTGCAAATCCTGATTCTGCTCGACGCTCAGGCGAAGCCCGATGTGCCGAAGCGCTTCCTGCAGCAATCCCTGATCGGCCTCTGCATACAGGCCCGCAATCTCCGAAAGCCCCGTGGCAGCTCTCTTCCTTGCGTCCACATCTTCGCTATCGGCGCACCTTGCATAATTCCGCAGAATGCTGACGGCATCCGCCTTCTCTCCTTGCTTTAGCAAATCCGCCACGTAGGACTGCACGTTCTTTGGCGGGATGCACCAGGCTTCTTCCGACAGCAGCACTTCACGTTTCGCGTTCTCCGGCACGGAGGCCCAGAAAATTCGGTCGAGCATTTCCCGGTGCGATTCCACCAGGATTCCCGCCTCCGCCATTTTGTCTTCGTGTTGTCCCAGGATGTTTCGCAGGTGTTCGATTTCTTCGTTCATGCGGTCCAGCATCTGCCTCACCGCATTCACTTTCACTTCCCCGCGTTCGAATTGTTCCAGCGCAAACCTGATGGACAAGTGCTCCGCCAACTGCACCAGCACGCCCTCGTCCAGTTTTTTGTTCTTTCCCTGTTCGGCGAGTCCCGCCAGCGCATTCCTCAGCGTCTCCTGCGCCTTCCCAGGCAATTGCGACACCTGATCCTGAAACTCCACTGTAGCCGCCGATGGATTCGTGCTCGTTCCGATGCTTCCAAATGTCGCCAGCGCACGCAGGATCCGATAGATCGATTCGTCATCCGGACCTCCAAACATCCGGCCCCCGGCACGTGACCCTGTACCGATGCCGCCGCCCTGCCCGGTACCCCATCCTGGCCCAATTCCGCCTATTCCCTTCGGCCCCGATCCGCTTCCTAGTCCGCCGATACCTATCCCTGTTGCGACGCCCGCACCAGATCCGCCCGTCTCGCCTGCGAACCCCGCACTGGCGCCGCGTCCCCCGGTGTCGGCAAGCGATCCGCCCGACCCCGAGTTGCTTGCCGATTCCCCACTGCCCTCCTGAGCTACCGTCCCGCCGCCCCATCCTTCGCCAGCACCGGGGCCGGCTCCCTCGCCGCCAGCGCCGGAGTCTCCGCCGGTTTTCGATCCCTCTGCCGCCGCGATCAGCTCGAGCAGTTTCTTCGGATCATTCAGCATTTTTCGGAATTGCTCTTGTTGCTCTCCCAGAGACACAGCCGCAATCTGCGCGGCCATGCTGGATTCCTTCAGCCGGGAATCCGTGGCGACGAAGCAAACTTCATTCACACGTATGCCCCGGGCGTCGGCAATCGCCGCTTTCAGCTGTTCCGCAAGTTCGGCAGGTTTTGCTTTTCCGGTGGGAAATGCGCGGACGAATCTGGCCAGCTCTGCTTCGCTCACCTGTTGCGTGAACTGCATGCTGGCCAGCCCGGCGGCGGAAAGCAGTTGCGCGAACTGTTTCTCGGCCGGTGATCCTTCCAGCGGCACCCCGTCGAGCAGCAATTGCCCTCCCGACGCTCCCAGCAGCAAACCTGTCTCTGCCCCTTCGGGTATCGCCGTTCGCAATTCATTCCAGGCGACCGCCAATTGTTCCGTAACGCGCGCATGATCGTATCCATAGAGGCGCGCAAACTTCAGCAGAATGTTCAGGCTGCGTACGAACGCCCGAGCCGCGGTCGCTTTGGGATCCGGCTTCATCGAGGTCTGGGATGCTCCATGGCCCTCAAACCTTTCAGCCACTCGACTAGGACTTTCTCACTAGTACCGTAGAACTCTTGCATTGTCCTCACAATGGTACAGAGGTCCCGTGTGACCCCGGGGTAAGCTCCCCGTTCGTACAGTTCGGCACACTGCACGAATGGGCGGTACACTCTTACTCGAGTACAGGTCTGTTGTCTGTGATTTATTACCGGGATCTACTTCATCAGGGCGATTCGCCCGGGCCGTTTGCTGCGGTTCACCACGTTCGAAGGCTGGGGCAGCCCGCCCAATTCGAGCAGCAGTTTCCTCAATCGCGAACGTTCGTCCAATTCCATGTCCACAAATTCAAAAGCCATCGCCTGGGGTCTGGCGCCACGCACGATCGCCTGCGCCCGGATGTTCCGGACCCCGTGCGAAAATTTCAACGTCAATAAGGAGCCCGGCGCCAGGTGCCGGTCTGAAGCGCCAAGCCCTCCGCCCATATTCAACTCGGCCACGGTCAGGCGCATGTTCTCGCGCAAATTTGTGGTAACCGCCGTGACGTGCTTCGTCAATTTCAACCGCGCGTATCGGCGCTGCCGGGTGACCGACACGTTCGCTTCCGGATCCGTCGGCTCCAGCACCAGTTCTTTCCGGTCCAGTCCACTTGCCATGATTTTTTCAATCGCCAGCGCGGGTTCCACTTTCTGCAACGCTTGCGCCGCCGCAATTCGCAACTCCGTGTGATACGCCCAACGCCACACCTGCTTCGATTCCAAGAACAACTGCAGCATTCCGCTTGCGGCGCTCGCACGCAATCGGCCTGCCGCTTCAATCGCCTTGATCCGCGTGAATCCCGGCGCACTATCGTCACGGATCAGATCCAGCAGCAGCGGGATGCACTCCGTCTGCCCGCTCATCCCCATCTCGTCCAGCGCCAGCGGCCGGATCAACGGATCGAGCGAGGGATACATGGACACCAGCAGCCGCGCCCGCTGTTCCGCCGGCGTGGACGACAACTGTCTCACCGCACGGTCATGCGAAGTTCTCGGCCACTGGGCCAATCGAGTCGGCAGAACTTGCTCCACAGACTGCGGTGAAAGCTGGCTCAGCAGCCCGATCACTTCCGTCGCTTCCGTTGCCGGTGCTGTATGCAACGTTTCCGCCAGCCGCTGCACAGCCTCTTCCCCCAGCCCGCCCACCATTTCGCCCAGCAGTTCGCAGTCTTCCCGGAAACCGCAATTGGCAAAGCGATTCGTCATGTAATGCAGGGATGCCTTGGGCATCAATCCCAGGATGTCCAGTAACCCGTCCTGCGGGTGTCCCGTCCTCATCGCGTCTTCGATGAATTCCGGCAGCCGCTCTTCCATTCCAATTCTTTGCCGGATATTCGTGGTTGAGCCTGGCCGCAGCGATTCAACGCTGTCCAGCGAAGCCAGTGCCTGTTGCATCGCGGGATAAAATCTCTTTGCGCTGGCTTCCTGGCTCATGCGCACGAACGCCGCTCCAACCAGCGTCTGCAAATCCGATTCCCGCTCCACGCCCAGCTGATTTCCCAGCCGCTGGATCACGTCAATCAACGCGCTGCCGTCGCCGCTCCCGTAAAATTCCGCCAGGTCGGACAAGCCGATCGCCGTCGTCCGTCGTGCTTCCGGCGCTTCCAGGCTGATGCAGGCCGCGTATTTCAGCATAATTTCGTTCACGGTCTTCAACTCGCCGCGCCTCAGCATCTCTTCCAGGAACCCCCGCACGTTGCGCGGCGGCACGCACCACGCCTCGTCCGATGTCAAAACCTCTTTCTTGTTTTCTTCCGGAACATTCAGCCAGAATTCCTGGTCCAGCAATTCCGTGTACGACTGCATCTGCAGGCCCGCTTGGGCCATCGTATCTTCCTGCTGTCCCAGAATCTTCCGCAGCGCTTCGATCTCCGCATTCATGCGGTCCAGCAGTTGCTTCACCGCGTTCACTCGCAACTCGCCGCGTTCGTAACTGTCCAGCGCGAACCGGATGGCCACGTGCTCCGCCAGCTTCAACAACATCGGTTTGTCCGGCTTGTCGTTCGGCGCCTGGGCCGCCAGCCCCGCCAGCGCCTGCTGCAATGTCACCTGCGCGCGCACCGGCAGCGTCGAAAGCCTCGACTGAAAAGCTGCGGCTTCCGCTCGAGAATCGGGATCCTTTCGTGCCTTCCCCAGTTGCGCGAACAGCCCGATCATGGCCCGCACGTCGTCCTCTGCAACCGCGTATGCGCCACCCGCGACAGCAGCCCCAGGCAGGCCCGGAACTCCACCCGCTATACTGCCTTTCAACATCGCCGTGGCCGTCAACCACTTCCCCGGTTCGCTGCCGGCGCCTGACCCACCGCCTGTACCGCCACCGGTGCCGCCTCCACCGCCACTACCAAATCCACCGCCGCCACCGCCACTACCAAATCCACCGCCACCGGTGCCGCGGCCTGGCCCGCCGCCACCAGGTCCGCCACCCGAGCCGCCGCTGCCACCGACTCCGCCCGCGCCGCCACCGGTGCCACCTCCATCGCCATATCCACCGCCACCCGGTCCTCCGCCTGGCCCGCCTCCACCAGGTCCGCCGCTACCGCCGGCTCCGCCACCGCCCCCAGAGCCGCCGGTGCCAGTTCCGCCGCCACCGGTGCCGGTGCCCGTTGCCGTACCCGGTTTGCCGGCCTCCCACAAACTTCCGCCGCCGCCCGTGCCGCCGCTCCAACTCGCGCCCCCGCCTGTGCCGCCGCCTCCGCCGCCGGGGCCAAATCCCATGCCGCCTCCGCCGCCGCCTCCACCGCGATTGCTTTCCGCGGCCAGAATCAGTTGCAGCAATTTTTGCGGGTCTTCAAAAATATCGCGGAATTTGTCTCCCTGCGCGCCCAGCACTTTCGAAGTCAATTGCGCCGCAACTTTTATTCCCGCCACCGAGCTGTCTTCGGCAACGAATCGAATTTCATTGATGCGGATGCTCGGGTCTCCGGCCATTGCGCTCTTCAACTGTTCGGCGAGAGAACTTGGCTTGGCATTTCCGCTGGGAAACGCGCGGACAAATCGCGCGAATTGCGGTTGGGTAAGATTTGGTGCGAAGTGAATGCTGGCAATACCGGAGGAAGTGAGAAGCTGCGCGAAACTTTTCTCCGCCGCCGCCGCTCCCAGCGGCACTCCATCCAGCAAAATCTGATTTCCCGAAGCGCCCAGCAGCAGCCCCGTATCGCGGCTTTCTTGCAGCGCATCGTGCAGCTCTTTCCACGCCGTCTCGAACTGCGCCATCGTTCGCACATGCCCGAATTCGTACAGGCGTGCGAATTTCAGCAGAATGTTCAAGCTGCGAACAAACGCGCGGGCGGACTGTCGGGCATCTCCAGCCATTTCTGCGGACTTCCCTCAGTAAAACCTTATCCCAACAGTAGGCTGCCTCTCCACAGGAAACAAGCACTCCGGTGCTTCATGTCGCCATCTGACTAACATGAGTATCATTTCCGCTACATTCTTTCATTGCCTTCCTCTTCGGTTGCTCTTCTGCCCGGCTCGTAAGTACAATCTCTCCTGGCCCGTTCGTCTAGCGCCCATCCCGGCTCCCTTCCTGGGCAACATGGGTTCTTAAGGGCCCTCTAACAATATGGCTGATCACCAAACCCCGGCTCATTTGAAAGCGGAGATGCCCCAGATTCCGGGCGTCACCGGCCCCCGTAAATCCGCCCCGAACCCCATGTATCCCCTCATCCTTGGCATCGTGGCCTTCGCCATCATCCTGCTTTTTGGCGTGCGGTGGCTTTCACGAAGCAAGCCTATCGAACCCGCCCGTGCGGAACAGGCCCCCCAGCTCGAAATTCCTTCTCCACCGCCCGACCCGGCCTCCCTGCTGCCCCACGCCACGGAGTCCGACCCCGCCGTCGCCAATGTCGCCGACATGGCCAAGCCGTGGTCTTCCGCAGACTTCTTCGTCCGCAATCGCCTCACGGGTGAAAACATTCCCGCGACGATCGTCCGCCTGCCCTCCGGCTCCCCAAATCTTCCCGGCGGCTACTGGGCCTTCTCCCGCAAAGCCCCTTTTGGCTCCTGCCAGCTCGAATATGTCCCCGACTTGAAGCGGCTCCGCGATGACTACGGCTTCGCGCATGCGAATCATCCCCTCGTCGCCAATCCTTGCAGCCGAACTCTGTACGATCCCCTCAAAACATCCAATCTTCCCGGCGACATCTGGATGCGCGGCGGCATTGTGCAGGGCAGCGACATCCGCCCCCCCTTCGGCGTCGAAATCAAAATCCAGGGCAAGCAGATCCTCGCCATCCGCTCCGAATAACCCTCTCTCTATTTTGCTTTGATCTGCGCGGAGCGCAACCAGAGCCGGCTCCACTTCCGCAAAAATAAAAGAGGGCGGCATTTATGCCGCCCTCTTTCTCCACGTCTTCGCGGAAGTGATTAAAACGTGAACTTTGCCGTGAGCTGCACCACTCGCGGCGAGGAATCGAATCCGAGGAAGTTGCCGTATGGGCTTGCAGGAACGCCTTCCATGCCAAGAACTTGCCCGAAGGTAGAATCTCCGAGAATGTTATCTGGCAGAGCAAAGTTGGGATGGTTAAAGGCGTTATAGGCTGTCAATCCTATGCCGAGGGAAGCCCTCTCATAGACGTGAAAGGTCTTGAAGAGAGCCATGTCCATGTCAAAATAGTTGGCCCCGCGAAACTGGTTCCGTGCCTGGCTAGGCCACTGAGAGTATCCCGCGAAGGTTGGATCGCCTGTGGCGGTGAATGCAGCTGGATTAACACAGGTAGCGACATTGTTCGGAGTGGCGGCACTGCCAGCTCCGCATTTGCCGATTTGCGCCGCGCTAGAAATCTGGTTCCCCAAGATGCTTCCCCCAAAGTTGCCGAGGGCCACGTTTCCGTCCTGTACGGTGAACGGAAGCCCTGAACGCAGGAACACCTTGCCGGACCATTGCCAACCACCCAACAACGCTTTAGCAAACTTATTTCCGAAATGGAAGGATGGGCTGTAGACGAAGTCAGCGCTGAAGAGGCTACGGATGTCATACTCGGCATTCCCGTAATTTGCCCGCAAGCCGTTGGGACTGACTTGTTGCAGTATCGAGGTCACGCCCGAGCCAATTTGATATTGGGACAAACCACCATTGGATATCTCATCAAAGGTGTGAGAGTAGGTGTAGTTGAAGTGAGCCAAGAACGTGCTGCTGATTTGCGTCCTCAAAGAGAAGGTCACACCGTTGTAGTTGGCCACGCCGCCGCTTTGAGTGTTGGTCACGATGCCGTAATTCGGCACAACGGGAGCCGCAGGGATTGCGGCTACGCCGGGGAAAAAGCCGAACTGGTCAAAAGCGTTGAGAAACGAGTTGTTAAATGGCAGGCGGATGACATGGTTGCCCGCATAGTTCACGGTAAGCGCAGTCGACCGTCCAATCTGCTGGTCGACCTTTAAGTTCCACTCCTGCGCCTGGGGCGCGTGAACCGTCCCAGTGATAGCGTTAAAGGCGGGAGCGGGAAAAGAAACGCCGATGGCAGCAAGGTCAGCCTTGACCTGATTGTAACTCTTGGTCACGCTAAAGGCTTGAGAAGCTGCCTGAAAAGTCGCTGCGGAACCTGCCGCTGTTGTATCGAAGGGCAAGGTTCCATGGGGAGGCTGCACACGGAAATTCACGGACACGGGAGGATTAGCCAAAAGGTTATCCACGAGCTGCGCCGCCGGGTTGTCGTAGAAGATGCCGATGCCTCCGCTGATCACGGTCTTGCCGCCGCCAGGCAAATACGGGAAGTGCCTTGCGCCCTCAGGTGACCAGCTAAACGCCACGCGCGGAGACCACACTGCTGAGTCCACGCCGGGGTACGCCTGGTGCTGATTGTATTTGATGTCGCTGCTGTAAGGAACGTCTCCGGGCGTGGCCGAATTCACACTGGCCAGGCTCGAGAAGGGACCTGTGTAGTTCGCGAAGCAGTTCTTCTGGCATACGGGATTGGAATTGCGTTCAACACGTAAAGCCAGCGTTAGGGAGAAGTTTGATTTGATCCTCCAAGTATCCGAGGCATACAAACCCATGCCCCAGAGTGCGATTGGTACGTTACTCGCCTGGTTGTCGGATTGGCGGAACCTGAACGCGAGTCCGTTTGCGAAATCTTGGAGTCCGTTGCCAAGGCCAGCGCCTGGGGTTGAGATGTTGTTAAAATACACGCGCGGGGTGTTATAAAAGAAGTTGTGGTCACTCACGTCGTACCTGCGGAAATTAACCCCGAACTGCAGGTTGTGTCTTCCCTTCGTCCAGGTCAAGTCATCGATAAACTGATACTGGGTAATGTTGCGGCCCTGGGGGAATGAGGAAGCAGGGTTAAACGATGTGTAATCCACGCCTGCGAGACCGGAAGAATCGGCGAAAGTCATTCGGTACGGCAGGGTGCTGTTCACCAATGCGGCATTCTGTGCGAATTGGGCGACGTAGTGGCTCAGCGAAGCTGTAAACGCGTTCGTCATATTAGAATTGAAGACGTGGCGTTCCTGCGCCTGATAGTCATAGGCCGGCTGATTCGATAGGGCATCAAAATTCGAACTGATCGGATCCAAGTAGGTTGGCTGCGTCCCGTGGTCGATCTTAACCCGGAAAAAAATATCGTCTTTCATGCTAAGCCTGTAATCGGCTCGTCCTGCGATAATCCACTCCTTCGCAAGTGCCGTCGGCGTCGTGGTTATTTGTTGCGTGCAGGGAGCGCCCGCGGCCCACCCAGGTACCACCCCGGCCACACAGTTTGAGTTCTGCGAGCTGGGTATGCTTACGGTTCTACCATTCGCCGCATTCGCATAGAGATTCATGATGGTCTGGTATGTCGGCAATTCGTTTGGCTGGTTGGCTTGAATGTTTTGCAGCACCGCGGCTGCAAATGCTGGCGTTGGTTCCCTTACGATAAATACGTTCGGGAGTACGAAGCGCAGACCTTCGGTATCAAAAAAGAACCAAAGTTTATCTCTTACAATTGGCCCGCCGACAGATCCAGCCCACTGGTTAGCGTTCGCGAACGGGCGCGGGGCCCCTGACGCGTTGTTGAACCAGTTATTCGCGTTCAAAAACCGCCCATTCCACCAGTATTGTGCGTTACCGTGGAACTGGTTTGTGCCCGACTTGGTTACATAAGTTACCTGTGCTCCCATGAGCTGACCGTATTGGCCGGAGTAAGGGTTGGTCGTAACCGTGGCTTCCTGAACTTCATTGGATCCCAAGGTAAGGTTCGTGGCCCCGGAATTGTTAATGTTGAAGTACGGATCCATGTCATTTTCGCCGTTCACGGTGTACAGGTTAGAGACGCCCGGCAGTCCGTTAGCCGTAAAATTTCCATAGCCCGTTCCTGGCGATACCACGACACCCGGAGCTGTAAATGCAAGCGTGGTCACGTCACCGCCAGCAGTGGGTAGCAGCTCTACCTCTTTCGGGGTGAAGCTCGTTACGGTTCCGGGGTCCGCATTGATCAATGGGGCCCCCGCTGTTACCTCAATCGTTTCGGCAGCCTTTGACATCTCCAATTTGAACTCGATCTGAGTCGTTTGACCGACTTCGACGCTGGCAGTCTGGATAATTTTCGCGAATCCGCTCACGCTAGTAGAGATTTCGTAACGCCCTGGCTTCAGGAGTGTGAACCGAAATTGACCTTCACCATTTGATGTGGCAGTTTGCGTTGTGCCAGTATCAAGGCTCTTCAAGTCTACGACCGCATTCGGAACCACCGCTCCCGACGGGTCTATCACTCGGCCAGAAAGACCTCCCGCGATCAACGACTGGGCCGCAGTGTTCGTGGCGAAAGGGCCGACGAGAACCACTGCTAATACGAAGAACAACATCGTCTTAAACAGCTTCATTCCATCCTCCTGATTGTTTGAACAGAACCTGAGCCTTGGTGAGGTTGTCGTCTGCGAGACGTCACTAAAGAACTTTGATCATCAGCGAACCAGCCGAATTCTCTAGTTCTACCCGCACTTCTCGTGAGAACCAACACTTGGATACCGCGACGACGAGCAACCGTTGGTGGAAGGATGTGCAATCCGGTAACCATTCGGACAAACAAATGACTGGAGGTTTTGGCTGCACTCAACACATTCTACTGGCTTTACAAGCTTGACTGGAAGCGAGATCGTCGGGAATGCTCTTTCAGCTATGGCATCCTGCATTTCCTATGAAATATAGAATGTTCGTCAACCTATCTCCAAGTACCTACTCCAGTTGCTTTTCCAGCTGCCTACACGGTAAATTTCCAGCTGCGGAGGTATTGTCGGTCGCCAGGACCGCGCATCCAAGCACATACAGCGCCTGAGGGAACTTGCACAACGCAATGTACTTCCTCAAGCGTCTTAACCTTTGGGAGGCCTTATGCTTCGACGGAAATTGCCGATCTCCACTCTTTCACTTTTCTTGCTCTTCGCGTTTGCCTGCAACAAGCCGAGCGATACCGCCGTCACCACAGACATTAAGGCCAAGCTCTATTCCGAGCCCCTGCTCAAGGCGGCCTCCGTCGACGTCACCGCCAAGGACGGCATCGTCACCCTGACTGGCCAGGTGCCGGATGACGCCGCCCGCCTCGCTGCGCAGCACATCGCCGCCACCACGCCGGGCGTAAAAACGGTCGTAGATCAGACCACGATGGCTCCTCCGCCTCCGGCAACCACGGCGGAAAACCTCGCGCCACCGCCTCCTCCCGAGCCGCCCGCCCGGCCTGAGCGGCGTGCACGGACTCCCCGCAAGTCTCCGGCTCCGCCCGCGCCTGCTGCAGCCCCCGCGCCTGCTCCAGTCCCTGTGCAGGAAGCCGCTGCCGCTCCGATGCATGACCCAGCGCCGGAAAAGCCATCTGCTCCTGCTCCGCCCCCGCCGCCTCCACCGCCGCAGCCCATTACCGTCACCATTCCCGAAGGCACCATCGTCACCGTGCGCACCATCGATTCCATCGACTCCAAAGTCAACAGCGCCGGCCAGGTCTTTCACGCTTCTCTCGACGCGCCCATTGTCGTCGGGGACCGCGTCGTCGTCCCCAGGGGCCTCAACGTAAATCTGAAACTCGTGGAAGCAAGCTCCGCCGGCAAATTTAAGGGCCGCAGCGAACTCACCGTTTCGCTCGACAGCTTCACCTATCAAGGCCGGACTTATCAGGTCGCCAGCAGTGACGTTCAGGAAAAAGGCGGCTCCCGTGGCAAACGCTCCGCCGAAGTCATTGGAGGAGGCGCAGTGCTCGGCGCGCTGATCGGCGGCCTCGCCGGTGGCGGCAAAGGCGCGGCCATCGGCGCGGGCGTAGGCGCGGGGAGCGGCACGGCGGTGCAAGCGCTGACCCACGGGCAGCAGGTGAAAATCCCGTCGGAAACTCGCCTCGATTTCACGCTGCACGATCCCATCAACGTAACTTATTTCCCCAAGAAATCTTCCAGCGCCGGCCAGTCCGCACCAACGCAGCAATCCAATCCCTCAGCGGACCCGTCGCAATCCCAACCAACTGGAAACGACGCGCCCCCTCAACAATAATTTCCAAACTCAATCCCCAGCTTTCTTCTCCAAGCCCCGAGGCCAAACCCTCGGGGCTCTTTTTTGGAGTGCGGCAGCCACGCTGCCGCTTTTACGCTTTCACCCCGACTGACCAATCCCACATTCACCCGCGCCAATGCAAAAGCTTGTCATCCTGAGCCCGCGCCTTATGCGGGCGAAGGACCCCAACCTAAACATCTCCACAAAATCTAAGCAGGCGCACCGAATCCCTCCGTCTCTTTTCTTCCCCCTCTTTACTTCTCCTCCCTCTTCTCTCATCCTTTTATTCCATGACTCCCATCTCCCGTCGTAATTTCCTGCATTCCACCGCCGCCGCGTCCGCACTGGCTTTCACTCCCCCTCCTCCGCAGGCGCAAACTCCCGCAGCCTTCGCCACCCTCAAACCGCTCGGCGACCGCGTCCGCCCAATCACCGCCGACGAATTCCACGCCCGCGTCCTCCACGCGCAAACCCTGATGGCCCAATCCAATCCCGCCTTCGACGCCATCCTCATCGGCCCCGGCACATCGCTCTACTATTTCAGCAGCATCCGCTGGTGGCTTAGCGAGCGCCTCCTCGCCCTGATCATCCCGCGCACCGGCCAACCCATCCTCATCTCGCCCGCGTTCGAAGAATCCCGCATGCGCGAATCGCTGCTTTACTCCGCCGAGGTCCGCGCCTGGCAGGAAGACGAAAGCCCCTCCCAGCTTATCGCCACTGCGCTCTCCGACCGCGGCCTCCGCACCGGCCGCATCGGCATCGAAGAGCGCCTGCCCTTCACCTTCTTCGATCACATCCGTTCCGCCGCGCCCGGCTACGATTTCGTTTCCGCCGACCCTGTCACCATCGGCTGCCGCGCCGTAAAGTCCCCACACGAAATCGAACTGATGCGCCTCGCCTGCGAGGCCACCTGCGACGTCTACCGCGCGGTTTTTGCAAGTTTGAAAGAAGGAATGTCGCAGGACCAGGTCAGCGAACTCGTCGCCGCCGGCTACGCAAAGATGCATCTGCGCGGCGACGCCATGGTCCTCTTCGGCCCCTCGGCCGCCCTGCCGCACGGCAGCAAGCAGCCACGCACTCTAAAGGAAGGCGACGTGGTATTGATTGACGATGGCTGCACCGTCGAAGGCTACTCCTCCGACGTGACGCGCACCGGCGTTTTCGGCAAGCCCAGTGAAAAAATACAGCGCGCTTTCGAAACCGTCCGCAAATCCCAGGACGCCGCTCTCGACGCCGCCCGCTCCGGAAAATTCTCCGGCTCCGTGGATGATGCCGCCCGCTCCGTTATCACTTCCGCCGGTTATGGCCCCGGCTACAAGTTCTTCTCTCATCGCCTCGGCCACGGCATCGGCCTCGACATCCACGAACATCCCTATCTCGTGCACAACAGCAAAACTGTCCTGCAACCCGGCATGACCTTCTCCAACGAACCCGGCATCTACGTCCCCGGCGAATTCGGCGTCCGCTGCGAAGACGTAATGGCCATCACGCCCGAAGGCCCAGCCCAACTACTGACCCCAGGCTTCCAAGTCTCCCTGGAGAAACCTCTCGGCTGAGTGTGTTGGCTGAAGCAGGGTGAGCTTTTCCGCACGCCGCCGAACAGCGTTCAGTTCGGTGTTGTGCCGCTCAGCCGCGCTATCGCTTTGTGGGCGCGCTCCGCGTCTCGGCCGGTTGCATCCTCTTGAAGATAGATCCGGTATTCTTCCAGTGCTTCAGCCGGCCGCTGTTTTTCTTCCATGGCACGGGCGGCAACAATATGCACGCTGGCCAAACCATCATGTTTCACCGAGTGTGCCTTTCGCGCGTGGGCGATCGCGTCATCAAATTTTTGCAATTGTAGCTCCGCATAGGCCGCGTAGGCCAAAGCCCAGGCATTCAGGGGGTCGGCGGACAGCGAACGCGTCAACAAATTGTCCACCTCCTCAAATTTGTGTTCGTTGAGCGAGAGTCTTGCAAGATTGCGAAAAGCCGCAGCGAAACTGACGTTTATCTCAACGGCCTTTTCGAACGCCGCACGAGCTGCCACGGCATCTCCGCTGTTCGCCAGCGCTTGTCCCAGACCGTTGTAAGCAAGGTCGTAGTTTGGGTAGATGGCAACGGCTGCCTCAAAGTGTTTCTTCGCTTCCGGCCAATTCTTCTGCTCCTCCGCATCCTTGCCTTTCTGGAATTCCTTCTCCGCTTTGTTGGGCACCTTTAACCGATTGGCGGCAATCGAATGCGTGTCCGGCGGATTGTTGCTCGCCGGAGTTCCAGAGGAATTGGAATGGACGACAAGATTGACCGTCTTGCGGACCTCCACGGGCGCAATCTCAACCACTTCGGTAAAATCCTTGATTCCGGGACCGTAAATTCGAACTTGTTTTACGGCTCCGGAGATACCCTTCGCATCCACTAGGACTTGGAACTGAACCATGCCGCTGTTGTCGGTATGAGATTCTTTCTCAATCGAGCCGAAGTCGTCGAGAAGCTGAACGCTCAGGTTCGTGTCGGCGGGATTTTGATAGCCATCGATGTAAACGCGGACGACTAGTTGGACTGTACTTACCTGATACGAGTGGACCCGATTGGCTGCTGGGAATGCCGCGAACAATACTAACAGGCAGGCTAGCCCGTTTAGTCGAGCGGAGATCAGTTTGAGAGATTTCATGGCGGCACCGTTCGCTGCGTCCTGGGCGGGCGCTGCCTCTCTTCGAACGAATGAATCCGAAGTGCGGGCTAACGGCCTCAGAGTCTAGCGCAATCCTGCCGGCGGTCTCTAAATTTCTTCCTCAGCCTCCCTTGGCCGCCTAGCTCGCGGCCCTGCACTCTGCTTACCCCACGCGCCCGATGTCACTCCGCAGCTAAGGGAGGGAAGGGATCCAAGCCAAGGACTGGTGCGCACGGGAGGATGATGCAAAAATGGGACATCAATTTAGAAGCATATGGATAATGGAATACGCTCCCAGTTTCTGGAAAAGCAAATCTCGATCATTGTAATTATCTTGTTAAATTTCGTTGACAACAAAGGATTTACGCCTGTCCAAATGGTTCGGCCACTTGCTTGCAATTATTCTTTCCAAAGCTGTTTTTCCACTTGGTGGTTGCCCAGGTTCCAAACATTTTAATTTTGCAAGACCCTGGTTCTTGCGGCCAACGACTGTGGGCTTAGTCTTCAGGAGGCTACGTTATGTCTAGACGTGTGTCATGGCTTGGATGTGTGTCCGCAGCTCTATTGGTGTTCGCATTAGCTTTTGCAATGTTGCCGGTAGCTTACGCTCAAGAAACCACTGGCGGCATTAAAGGGTACGTAAAGGACAAGTCGGGCGCGTCTGTTCCGAAAGCGGAAGTGGAACTGACGAGCGCGTCGCTAATCGTTCCGAAGAAATCGGTGGCTGACAGCGCGGGGTACTTTTATTTTTCCTTGCTCCCACCGGGAAATTACACGCTGACCGTAACTGCCACTGGGTTTCGCACTTACAAGCAAGTTGGAATCCCGCTCACGGTCGGTGCTCTTCCGACCATCGATATCGACATGGAAATCGGCACAGTGGCCGAAACCGTTGAGGTCACTGGAAAGGCGCCCATCGTCGACGTTTCTACCAGCAATGTTGCCGTTTCGATTATCGATGCCGACATCGAC
>Ga0210410_10000913_pt1 | contig 28928 bp, 29 predicted proteins | sample IncBWC4MmetaG_FD_161058 | JGI IMG/M metagenome (GOLD analysis project Ga0210410, IMG submission 161058) | Forest soil microbial communities from Barre Woods Harvard Forest LTER site, Petersham, Massachusetts, United States - Inc-BW-C-4-M | ecosystem: Environmental > Terrestrial > Soil >...
CTCGCGCCACGATCCCACACGACCGAGACGGCACGCACCCGAAATACTTCAAGCACCTCGGCCTGTATGCCTATCGCAAGCCGGCGCTTGATCGATTCGTAACTCTTCCGGAATCTTCGCTGGAGAAGAGCGAACGCCTTGAGCAACTTCGCTTTCTGGAGAATGAAATCTCGATCTACGTGGGCGAAACGCAATATGACAGCGTGGGGGTGGATACGGAAGAAGATTTGCAGCGCGTAATCCGGACACTACAAAAAGGCTAGCGTCTTCTTTTCAAACTTCCGGCTGCGGCTCGTGAGCCTGTCCCCATGCTTCCGCCGCGGCCACCCGTCGCGAAATCGCCGGATGCGAATGGAAGAACCATTCCACGAAGCCGGAAGGCATCCGCTCCGCAAGATTCTGCTCTGCCAGCTTATTCATCGAAGAAATAAACGGCGCAACGCTGGCGATGGACTCGAAGGCATATCGGTCCGCCTGCCGCTCGTTGAAGCGAGAGTATGCATTCAGCGCAGGCATCAGCACAAACGACAGCACAGTCGAAACCAGCACCAGCAGCGGCAGATTCGCGAAGTCCGATAATTCTTCGAACATGTGCTGATCCACGGCGTAGTGCAGCGTCCAGTTCGCCGCCCAGAATCCGAGCAGCGTGATTGCGGCTTGCACGAACATGCTTTTCAGAATATGCCGGTGCACGTGATGCCCCAGTTCGTGAGCCAGGACCGCTTCAATTTCCTCCGGCGCATAGTTGTCGAGCAGAGTATCGGCGAGGATGATCCGTCGGGTTGCGCCGAGGCCAGTGAGCGCAGCATTGGCTTTGCGGCTTTTTTCTGAAAGCTTCCACCGATACACCCCGCGCACCCGCGTTCCAGCGCGCTCGCTTAAGACCACCAGTCGCCGCCGCAGGTCTTCGTTATCCAGCGGTTCGAATTTGTAGAAAATCGGAAACAGTACGACCGGCGCAAGCTGCGCCATCACGACGACCAGGCCCATGAAGATCGCCCACGCCAGCAGCCACCAATGCTGCGGCCACTGCCGAAGCGTGAAGTAGAGCAACTCGACAACAACGCTGCCCAGAACTAACCCTACGAGAAAGCCTTTGGCTTCGTCCCAAATCCATGAGCGAAATCTTTGTGTGGACAGTTTGAAGCGGCGCTCCAGACGGAATCCGTAATAGTCGAGGCCGAAGCCGAGGGCCTTGGCGATCACCAGTAACAAAAGCAAATAGACGAACAACGCCAGCGAGTAGTTCTGAAATGCCCGGTATGCCAGATCGCGCAACCAGCCTGACCATCCAGTCACCAGCAATACGATCAGTAAGCCGAAGCCGACCACAAAATCGGCGATGCCCAGCCAGCGCTTGGTGCGGTTGTAGCGTTGGGCCTCGGGCGAATCGGCCTGAACCGGTGTAGACTCGTCAACCATCCCGCCTCAATTCCCTGAATCCTTCACGAAGGCCTCGCCCGTGGTTAAAATGTCCGCGACGAACTCGGGTGACGACGCCTCGGCGTACAGCCGCAGCAGAGGCTCGGTTCCAGACGCCCGGAACAATACCCACGCTTCGGCGCCGTTGCCGTTGGTCGGCGCGTCGAGAAAAAACTTTACGCCGTCGAGGTATTCTTTTTTCAGCACGTGATAGCGTCCCAGACTCTGCGTGCTTTCTGACCGCGCACGCTGAATTGCGCTCTGCTTGACGTCTTCGGGAATGTGCAGATCGCGCCGCCCGTAATAGTGCGGCCCGAATTCCTGTTGCAAGTCCTGCACCAGTTGCCCTAGTGGTTTGCCTTCTTCCGCCATCACGTTGGCCAGCAGCAGGCAATTGAGCACTCCGTCTCGCTCCGGCAGGAATCGCGAATAGCCGATGCCGCCCGACTCTTCTCCGCCGATCAGGATGTCGTGTTCCATCATCAGGTCGGCAATGTACTTAAACCCGATGGAGGTCTCGTGCAGCTTGCGCCCGTGTTTGGCGGAAATGCGGTCGAGCATCCGCGTCGTGTTAAACGCGCGTACTACGTCCCCAGGCCATTTCTTGCGCTCCAGCAACCAGCGCAGCAGCACGCAAAAAATCTTGTGCGAATCGACAAAACTTCCGTCTTCGGCGACAGCGCCAATGCGGTCAGCATCGCCGTCGGTGGCGAGTCCCGCGTCGCACTTCTCGCGCAAGACTGTCTCTTGCAACATTTTGATATGCGGAACAATCGGCTCGGGATTGATGCCAGGAAACAGCGGATTTAACTCCTGGCGAATGGCTACGTGCTGCACCCCCCGCTCGGCAAAGATTCCCGCCAGAACGCCGCGCCCGGAGCCGTACATGGCGTCAATGGCGAACTTGAATTTCGTCTTTGCGATCAAATCCATGTCAGCAAATTTGCAGACCGCCGCAACATAAGCTCGCTTGAGATCAACTTCTTCGACGGGTGCTTTGTTACTCTTAGGGCGCGCTCCGGCCGCCATCTCTTCTTCAATCTTTTTCATGATCGCGGGTGTGGCCGAGCCGCCGAAGCTGCCTTTGAACTTCACTCCATTCCAATTCCACGGATTGTGGCTTGATGTGACCATCACACCCCCCGCTGCGCCGTGCTGTTTCACAGCGAAGGAAACTGCCGGCGTGGGGGTGTAATCGTTGGCGAGTTTAACCGGTATGCCAGCCTCGGCGATCACTTCGGCAACAATTTGCGCCGCGCGTTGCGAAGCGAAACGAGTATCAAAGCCAACGAAAACTCCGCTCGCGGGCTTTTCATATTTCAGAACGTAAGAAGCGATGGCCCCGGCCACGCGGCGCACGTTCTCGAAGGTGAAATCGTCGGCGATGATGCCGCGCCAGCCGTCAGTGCCGAACTTAATCTGTTGGGTCATAGGATCGTCGTTGGCCACTCGTCGTTGGTCGTTGGCCTCTTGCTCACACCAGCCTATGCAGCTTCTTTCCGTCGAGATACTTTACGACTTTGCCTACGTCCTGCGCCCGTTGGCGCGTCGTGATCAGTAGGGCATCGCTGGTTTCTACCACCACCAGATCGCTCACTCCTACCACCGCCACAAACTTTCCGGGAGCGTGCACGTAGTTGCCTTCGGCGTTCAGCAGAAACATCCCGGCAGCGGCCACAAGATTGCCCGCCGGCGGATTGCTCTTCGCGGTGTGATGTTCGTGCAGCGCGGTCCAGGAACCCAAATCGTTCCATCCGAAATCGGCGGGCAGACAGAAAATATTTCCCGCCTGCTCGCCCTTCGCCGAACGCGGCTCCAGCAAGCCGTAATCGACGCTGATGTTTTCGCACTTCGGGTACAGTTTGCGAAAGGTTGAGGCAAACTTTCGGGTTCCGTATGCCGCCGCAATCTCTTCCAGCAACGGCGCGGTCTTCGGCAGATGTTCTCGCAGGGCATCGGCGAGCGTGCGCGCGCTCCACAGGAACATGCCGCTGTTCCAAAAATAATTCCCTGCCGCGAGGAATTCCGCGGCCTTGGCCTCATCCGGTTTCTCGGTGAAGCGCCGGACGCGCCGTGCGTCCCCATCATACCGCGCTCCGGCTTCGATGTAGCCGTATCCAGTTTCAGGGCGGTTCGGCTTGATGCCAAGCACAACAATGTTCGGTCCCGCGGCGGCGATCTCGATCCCTCGGGCCAGGGTTTCACGGTAGCGTTTCTCGTCGGCAATCACATGATCCGACGGGAACAGTCCGATCACGGCATCCGGATTTTCGCGCAGCAGCAAAAACGCCGCGAGTCCGATCGCAGGCGAAGTATTTCTGCCTACAGGTTCGGCCAAAATCTGCGCCTTCGGCAACTTTGGAACCTGACGCGAAATCGGACCGCGCAGATCATCGTTAGTAATGATCCAGAAGCGCTTCGCCGGAGCCAGCGGCAACAGGCGCGCGACCGTTTGCTGGATCATGGTCTGCTTGCCGTCGAGCGCGAGCAATTGCTTGGCGCGTTTTTTACGACTGAGCGGCCAGAAGCGGGTGCCGCGCCCTCCGGCGAGAATTACGGGATAGAAATTCGAGTTGGAAGGTTTAGGCATTTGAAATTGAGAAATCAAGAATCTAAACGATTAGAGCCGCGTCTCCGGCTGGGGCAAACTCCCTCCCGGCACGTAGGACCGTAAAAATTCCAGTGCCCACTGCGGACGGACGGTGTAATTCTTGATGCACGCCGGAATCACCACCGCATCCCCTTTCGCCAGCGTGACTGCGTCCAGCCCCGGCGCTTCGATTACACCGCATCCTTCCACTGCGGTGAGAATCTGCACCGAGGTTCGCCCTGAACTGTCACTGGTCTTCAACGACAGCGGTTCTTTCGCCTCGAACATATCAACCACGAAATACGGAGCGCTGACGAGCGCCGAATGACGATTCGAACTGCCGGGCATGTTCACCGGAGCGGGCCGCACAACCTTACCCGACTTTGCGTTCTCATTCACCGCGGCCAAACCATCTTTCAAGTGCAATTCGCGCGGCCGGCCGTAGTCGTATAACCGGTAAGTCGTGTCCGACTGCTGCTGCGTTTCTACCACCACCGATCCCGGACCCAACGTGTGCACCGTGCCGCCCGCAAGATAAATCATGTCTCCCGAATAAACATTGATCCAGTTGAGCGCGTCTTCCGCGTGCTTCTCATGAATCGCTTGTTCCAGTTGCTGCGCCGTGACTCCTGGCTTCAAGCCGAGCCCAATTTGCGCCCCCGGCTTGGCATGAGCAATGTACCAACATTCGGTCTTGCCCCACGGCTGACCTACACGCTGCGCCTGTTCGTCGTCGGGATGCACCTGCACCGACAGCTTCTCGTGCGGAAACAAAAATTTCACCAACAGCGGAAACCGCTTCGCATCCCGCGCGGCATCGCCGACAAGTTCACGCTGATATTGCTCGCTTAACTGCGACAAAGTCTTACCGGTCAGTGGCCCGCTAGCGACCTTGCAATCGTCGCCACTGAGCCACGCTTCGCCGATCTTCTCGTCGAACTTATGATTCGGATAAATCGGCGACAGGTCGAGCGTGCCCCATGGACGCGGATCGAAGCCCGGAAGCATCAGCAGTGGATAAAGATTTCCCATAAACAAGTTGGCTTCAAAAGCGTCCACAAAAAAAGCCGCTCGCAAACGGAACGGCCCTTGCCGAACCTAATCATCCCCGGACTCTACTGCGTTCGAACTCCTGTAGCGAAGTCTACAAGCCCGCGAAGAATTTCCGCATGCGCTCCAAGCCGCGATCTAATTCTGTTTTGGAGGTCGCGTAGGAAACGCGAATATGCTCGCTCGTGCCGAAGCCTTCGCCCGGAACAGTAGCGACATGAGCTTCGCGCAACAACCTCCCCGCCACGTCCGATGCCGACTTCACCCCGCTGCGGCCGAGGAACGACGAAATGTTCGGATAGGCGTAAAACGCGCCTTCCGGCATGGTGCAGGTCACGCCTGGGATCGAGCGCAGTCCGTTCACCACGTGATCGCGCAGTTCGATATATTCCCTCCGCATCTGCTGTACGCACTCTTGTGGGCCTTTCAACGCGGCGACCGCAGCCTTCTGCACGATCGACGTAGGATTCGACGTCGACTGACTCTGTAACTTCGACATAGCGCTCGTCACAGCCGCCGGAGCCAGCGCATATCCCAAGCGCCAGCCGGTCATGGCGTAAGTCTTCGACAGCGAGCCGAGCACCACGAAGCGTTCTTTGTACTCGCGGAGCGCGCCGACGGAAAAATTCTTCGCGGTGTAATTCAAATAAACGTAGCACTCGTCGGAGAGCACCCAGATGCCGCGCTCGTGGGCCAGACGAACGACTTCGGTCATGTCCTCAGCGCTCATCACCGCGCCGGAAGGATTCGATGGCGAATTCAGAATGATGGTCTTGGTCCGCGGCGTAATCAGCCTTGCGACCATGTCGGGTGTAACGCGGAATCCTTGCGACTCGTCGGACTCCAGCAGCACGCAGTTGCCGCCCGCATAGCGAACAATGTCTTTGAATGAAACCCAGTAGGGCACGGGCAGAATCACTTCGTCGCCGTGATCGACCAGAACCTGAATTGCGTTGAACAGCGCGTGCTTGCCGCCGGTCGAAGCGATAACTTCTTCGCGGCGGTAGTCGGAATCGAAGTCGGCCTTGTGGCGCTGTGCGATGGCGTCGCGCAATTCCGCCGTGCCTGCAACTGCCGTGTACTTGGTAAAATTGCCCTGGATCGCGGCGATGGCGGCGTCTTTGATGTGCTGCGGCGTCGCGAAATGCGGCTCGCCCGCACCGAAGTCGACGACATCGATTCCCTGCGAGCGCAGCTTGTCGGCCTCGGCCACCACCGCCATGGTGGCGGAGGGTTCGATGCGGTTGATTCGTTCGGTGAGTTTTAGCGCTTCCGTCGTCGCAGTGGTCATGACTTTTTCTTCCTCTTCTTTTCGCTTCTGGCCGGCGCGTCGATCATGCGGGCGTCGCGCAGCTTGTAGGCCGGGTCCATCTTTTCGCGCAGCTTTTCTTCAACCACTTCCGGCACCAGGCCTTTCACCGGACCGCCCGCCTGCGCCACTTCGCGCACCAGCCGCGAACTAACGTACGAATATTTGTCGGCCGGCATCATGAACACGGTTTCGAGAGTGGGCTCAAGCTTGCGGTTCATCAGCGCCATTTGCAGTTCATATTCGTAATCGCTGATGGCGCGAATCCCCCGCAAAATGCAGGTCGCATCAATCGATTTGGCATATTCCACCATCAGCCCATCGAACATGTCGATGCGGACGTTTTTCATGTCCGCCGTGAGCGTTCGCAGCATCTCCAGCCGCTCGGCCACGCTGAAGGTCGGACTCTTCTCCGAGTTGCGCAGGATCGCGACCACCAGCTCTTCAAAAATCTTGCTGCCCCGCTGAATCAGGTCGAGATGCCCGTTGGTCGGGGGATCGAACGACCCGGGATAGATAGCTGAGCCTTTAATCAAGCATCCTCGCAGCAACAGGGCTGGGCAATAGACGATTTTATGCGGGTGGGAGGAGGTATGGCAATTGTTGGTACCGATCTAATTCCGTGTTGCTGATTGAATTGTGAGCGACGGTTCACCTCTGGCCCCCTTTCAAATTACTTGATCGCGGAGCGAACCCGTGCTGCATAGACCTTACCCGCTACGAGCTTGCTGCGGGCGTCCGAAGTGACCCGTCCCATTTTGAGACGGCGAGTTCATTACATTTTTTCATTTACATTTTAACCTTCATTGGCGTATAAACTGTGGTCATGCGACTCGCTGACTACAAAGCAGCCCTCGACGCAGCCCACACCGAGATTGGCGAACTTCTTCAGCAGCGCGCCAAGCTGGATGATCGCCTGAACCAACTCAAGACCACTGTGGATGCCTTGTCCACATTGCTGAAAACCAGCCCTCAGATTGATGGGGGATTCTCCAATGCCTATGGCGTTCTTGCAGGCATTGAGGGGCTTATGGCTCCCGGTGCCGGTGCTGGAGATATGGGGATCAGTGACGCAATCCGGCAACTTCTCATTGAATCGAAGGCTCCCCTCACACCGCCGGAAATAAGAAACTACCTGTCCGACAAGGGCTTCGATTTCAACGCATACGCCAATCCGCTGGCCGTGATTCACAACACTTTGAAACGCCTCAACAAGCAGGGAGAGATTGCTGGAATAGCGGGAGCGGCTGGGCAGGTAACGTCTTATGTCATCAATCAATTCCATCCGGCAATGTCGCTTAGAATGCGTCAGCCTGCCAGTGACGAAGAGACTGGAAGACTTCATCGACTCCTTTCGCGCCGCCAGGACGTCCCGCCCCAGCCCGGAGACGATGATTTGCCCGTCAGTGATCCTGAGCATCCCATTCACCATGCCGAATCGATCGCGAAGGTGTCGACTCCTGGAGAACTTAAGGGTCAATTGGAGGAGCGTCTTGGCAGGAAACCGAAATGACTTTGTGCGTTCAATCCACGCGAGAGGAGAGTGACTATGACAGTCCGACCGCCACCAGTTAAGGAATAAGCGCAGGGCATTCAAGGGTAGCAACCCTCGAATGCCCCTTGCGGCCACGTAGCTCAATTGGGCAGAGCACCCGGCTGTTAACCGGGAAGTTGCGGGTCCGAACCCCGTCGTGGCCGCCACACTTCAACTTCATTATCGGCTTTGTCTCAGAAGAAAGACAAGGCCGTTGATCTTGGTAGTGTCCTAACTATTAGGACACTACCTTGATCTTTACTGCATTGCGCATCCACAAGCCTGCCGCGTAACATTGCCTTCCCATGCCTCCTGCGGCGACGAATAGTGTGATCACCATGCCTGAGCCTTCCAACCCAACTTCATCGCCAATGCCGATCGAGCGGGCGAAAGCACCCGACGCGCCTTCGACCGAAGTCTTTGCCGTCTATGGCGTCGAGCCTGAGATTCAGGCATACGCCATGGCCAAGTATTCGCGCTCGTCGTTGTCGATGAAAGAGTCGCTGCGCGAGATCAGCACGCAAAAGGCTGAAAAGTTTCTCAACACTTTTTATTTCCAGTACGGACACCGCTCCATCGCCGACCTCGCACACATCGCGCTCGCCGTTGAGCGGCTATCGATCCTCGCGGCCATCGAACTTGCCGACGAGCAGCGTTGGGACGGCCAGGAGCGTTCCACCCGCTATCAGGATTTCAAGAAGAGCGGCTACTACACTCCCGACTTTGGCGCCGACGACGCTTCGCGCCAGCTCTATCGCGAGACGCTCGACCATCTGTTCGCGGAATACGAAGCGCTCTCGGCGCACATGGCGCAGTACTTGATCGGCATCACGCCCAAGCCCGCCGAGCTGAAGCAGGACGCCTACGAGCGCACGCTGAAGGCGCGAGCCTTCGACATCACGCGCTACCTGCTGCCGCTGTCTACGAACACGTCGTTGGGAGAAATCGTCAACGCGCGCACGCTCGAGACGCAGGTCGCGCACCTGCTTTCGCATACGCACAAAGAAGTGCGGACCCTGGGCGAGTCGTTAAAGAAAGCGGCCACGTCGGCGGCCTACAACGTGAACGCCGAATCGTTGCGCGATTTAGTCGAGCAGATTCAGAAGCTGAGTCCGGAGCTTGGAGCACGCGCCGAACAGGAATTGCTGCGAGAAGTTCGCGTCGCGCCCACCCTGGTGAAGTACGCCGACCCGAACGTGTACGAGATGGAAACTCGCCGTGAACTGCGCCAGGCCGCCCGCGAATTGATGAAGAGCGAGCCGGTCGCGCCTTCCAAGGCCAGCGTCGATCTGCTCGATGAAGAGCCGCTCGAAGTCGAGATTGCGACCACTCTGCTCTACGAGCATTCGCATCATTCCTATCGCCAGCTACGGCAGGCGTTGCAGGTTTCCGGCGAACGCTATCGCCGCGAGATCATCGACCTGGGCTTACGCCATCGAGGCAAGCACGACGAAATGCTGCGCGGCTTCCGCGCCGGACAGCAATTCCGCTTCGACATCCTCATGGATACCGGCGGCTTCCGCGACATGCATCGCCATCGCCGCTGCATACAGGTCATGCAAGGGTTCACTACGCAGCACGGCTATGAAATGCTGCTCGACGTGGAAGACGCCGGCATGCGCGCCCGCTACGAGGCCGTCATGCACCGCACGCAGGCAGCTATCGAAAAGCTGGCCAAAGGCAGCTCGCTTGAAGCCGAAGAAAATTCGCAATACGCGATTCCGCTGGCCTTCAAGAAGCGTGCCCTCTTCAAGATGGACTTCGCCGAAGCCGTCTACATCTCGGAGCTGCGCACCAAGCCCGCGGGACATGTTTCGTACCGCAACGTGGCGTATGCGATGTACGAGGCCGTGGCGCGGAAATATCCGGCGCTAGCGAAGTATTTCCGAGTCCACGACGTGACCGCGCCCGTGGATTTGCTGCAGAGGTAGGTCTGGCTGCTCAGTATGAAATACTTCACGCCTGAACTGTGGCTGGACTTCAACAGCGGAGATTGGGCATCCGCATCCAAAAAGTACGACAGGCGACTGAGCGCATACAGAAAACACTTGCAAAACATCCTTCCTCGGTTACCCCGGGACGCCCGGCGGTTCTTCCGCGAAGTGTGTTTGCTGCACGATGGCACGTTGGTGCGCTTGGAGACCGGGGATCACATCGAAGCCCAGACGCGTAAAGTTGTTTCCGGCAAGGCCGGACGACAAGCCGGCGTTCGCATGTTGGTTTTGACTGAAGGTGGTGAATTTACTTATGCCTTGCACTACAAAGAGGTGGTTCGAGTGCAAGTCAATTTTCCAGGTGAGGCCGTCCTTTTCCCCATTAGCAGGCATGCGAATTTTGGCGATTGGGGATACGATGAGCTGAGTGCCGTCACCGACGGCATCTTCCGACACGGTATCCTATTCTCATCGGGTGCGACCATTACAATCGACTTCAGAAAGTTCTCTTTCCAGAAAATGGAAGCGCAATCATCGTAGGGCAAACTACGCCGGCCGACCGGTTATCGCCCTTTACCAATTCTGGGTACTAGTCCGTTGAAGGATAAGGAAGTTAAAAATCGAACATAGCGCGGCGCAAGGGCGATAAACAATTGATCAGGCCGATCAGCGCGCGTTACATGCACAAAAAGGAGATCGAGTCCTATGAAAAAGAAAATCCCGGCCTTTAAGAGCGCCCGCGCGGCAACGGCCTTTGTCGACAAGGCCGACTTGTCACAATATGACCTCTCGGGCGCACAAACCGTACACTTCGAGATGAAGCGCAAGGACAAGTCCATCAATTTGCGTCTGCCCGAAGAACTTTATGATGCGGTGCGCCAGCGCGCCACCCACGCAGGACTACCGTACCAGAGCTTCATTCGCCTGGCCCTGGAAAATGCAATTGCAACGCATAAGTAGATTCGCAACGTCATCCCTATCAATCTCTAGATTTCTCTTGATCCAGCTAGACCTAGCCCTTAGAATCTGATCACAAGCCACCCATGCCGCGTTCCGTCAAGATCGCTCCCGAAATCGACGCTAAGCTCTACCAAGAACTCGTCTCCGTGGCTAAGGAGAACGGGCAGTCGCAGCGCTTTGTGCTGGAGCGGGCGCTGGAGCACTATCTGCACAACGTGGTTCCTTCGCAGCGCATGGTCAGGCCTGAGGTGATGGCTGCTTATCGCCGCTCCAACGAGAAGTATCGTGAGCTGTACAAGAAACTGGCCAAGTAATGGCCGAGCGCGTTTACCTGACCGTGGCTGAAGTCGTCGCCATTCACGATCACCAGATCGAGGAATACGGCGGCGAACACGGACTGCTCAATCAGGGCGCATTGGAAGCCGCAGTTTTCCGTCCTCAGAATGGTTACTACAACGACCTGACCGAGGAGGCCGCTGCCCTATTTGAGTCGTTGGTGAACAATCACGCCTTTGTGGACGGCAATAAACGCGTTGGTTTCGCGGCGATGCACACATTTCTGCTCATGAACGGATTCGATCTGAATGTCACCAGTGAGGCGGCCTTTGAGTTCATGATCGATGCGATGGGGGCGGGGAAATTCCGCTTCGCCCTGCTTCGCGAATGGATCTCGGCGCGTCTCGTTCCGCTTGCCAGCTAACGCGAGTCGGTACATTTCCTACCCAACGTCGACCTATGCGATGTATGAAGCCGTGGCGCGGTAGTATCCCCGCGCTAACTAAATATTTCCGAGTCCACGACGTGACCGCGCCCGTGGATTTGTTGCAGCGATAGAGATAACGGCAAGGGCGTGAGAGGAACTTCCGACCGGCTCTGCGGCGGCGGCGGATTGGCGGGAACAATTGCTTCAAAGCTGCTCAATGACGGGGCGGCGGCGACGATTACGACGAACGCGATAAAGGTCCCGAAAAGCGTGAGCACAGGACTCGTTTGCCAGGCCGACCCGATTTCGTTGTGCCAGGCGACGGCGTATTCGCCGCAAGCGATCACGGTTGCGGAGCCGAGCCAGAAACGCAGATTTGCCCGCCGTATCTCAGAATCCGGATTCTGGATTCGCCGCAGCAACCAGGCAGCGGCCAACAGTCCGGCCGGAAACAAGAGTGGGGAAAACAGTTTTTCCGTCGCATCCATCATGGCCAGAGGATTTTTGAGGTCGTCCGAAATCGACCTGTGATCAATAGTCGGCCGGATCGCCTGCTTTAACAAGCGGCAAGTTCGGTACATCTCTGAAGAAACGATGTGCCGGGAACCGTCGGTGCTTCACAAATTGCCGGCTGATCGTTGGCAGCCGACGGTAAAAACATCGGAGCAAAGCTTTGTCATCCCAACTCCTCGAGCGGCAGCGCCTTGAACCCGTCCCCCAGCGGATAGCCGTGAGCCGCTCGACAAATCACCGCCCCATTTGCGAAACGCGTCTTACCGATAGCGTTTCGCATGAATGCCAGGTTCGCGGTATCCGCTGCGTCCGGCACTTCACTCCATTTCGCTTCGAACAACTCTAGGCGCCCCGCCACGTCAGTGATGAAATCCACTTCGCGTGTACGGTCACGCCAGAAGAACTGGCTCTTGGCTCGTCCAGCGCGGCGCTCACGGCCCCGCAATTGGGCAAAGACGAAGGTTTCCCACACCGCTCCTACCGCTGGCGACCGCCTTAACTCCTCTTCGGATCGAATGTTCAGCAGCGTACACAGCAAGCCCGTATCCGCGAGGTAAAGTTTCGGGCTCTTGACGATCGACTTGGTTCGATTCGAGAACCACGGTTCGAGCAGCACGATCTGCCCCGATGCTTCCAGCGTGGAGATCCAGTGATTGGCGGTTGAAGGGGCGATGCCCACGTCGCGAGCCAGGTCCGCCTTGTTCAGCAGATTTGCGGATCGCAGGGCACAGGCCCGCAGAAAGCGCTCGAAGTCGCGGAGGCTGCCTACATTGGCCAGAGACCGGACATCGCGCTCAAGATATGTGGCCAAGTAGGAGTTATAGAAAGCGACATGATCGATATCGGGATTGGCCTGCAGCTCCGGAAATCCTCCCCGAACGATTAAGGGTTCCAGTCGGGTTTGTGGCAGCGCAGCCCGGATCTCCTGGTAGCTCAAAGTTTCTAATTCGATGATGTCCGCCCGCCCGGCCAGCGACTCGGAGACGTTCTTCATGAGGGTGAACTTCTGCGATCCGGTCAGCAGATACTCTCCGCGGCGTGTCCGGTTGGCATCAACGGCCACCTTGAGGTAACGGAACAAGCCCGGCGCGTACTGCACTTCATCAATAATTACGGGCGGGGGATAGCGCCGTAGAAACCCTTCTGGCTCCCTCTCTGCCTGTTCAGCCTCGGTCGGCAAGTCGAGTGATACAAACCTATAATCCGGAAAGAGACGACGCAGAGTCGAGGTTTTCCCGGTTTGCCGGGCGCCGGTCAAAACCAATACAGGCCGGGTCCGGGCGGAACGCTGGAGGCGAGGTTCGATATCGCGGTGAATCCACATATGCTAAATATGCGATGTAATCGTATATTTAGCAATAGCAATTCTCGACCTTTTGAGTGGGCGGAGGCACCTGTCTTCTCTCCCATTTCGGAAACTTTTCCATTTTTATTTCTGAAATTCGCCTTTTCTTCGCTTCGATCTGTATGTATAATCCTCGCCAGATTGACTCTGCACTCATAAAGGAGCTCCACTTCCATGGTTGATGAACGCGGCAAAGCGATTGAACTGGCGTTTGCGCAGATCGAGAAGCAATTCGGTAAGGGGTCGATCATGCGGTTGGGGTCGAGGGAGATCGTCCCGATCGCGGTGATCCCGACCGGATCGATCTCGTTTGACGCGGCACTGGGCGTGGGCGGCTTTCCCCGCGGACGCGTGGTCGAAGTTTTTGGCCCCGAATCTTCGGGTAAGACGACTATCACCCTGCAGGTCATTGCCGAGGCGCAGAAAAGCGGCGGCATGGCCGCATTCGTGGACGCCGAACACGCGCTTGATCCTGGCTACGCCAAGAAACTCGGTGTCGATGTCGACAATCTGCTGGTCTCGCAGCCTGACTACGGCGAGCAGGCGCTCGAGATCACCGAAGCTTTGGTGCGCTCGAATGCCATCGATGTGCTGGTCGTCGACTCGGTTGCTGCACTGGTGCCCAAGGCCGAGCTTGACGGCGAAATGGGCGACAGCCACATGGGCTTGCAGGCGCGGCTGATGTCGCAGGCATTGCGTAAGCTGACGGGAACGGTTTCCAAATCGCGCACCTGCCTCATTTTTATCAACCAGATTCGCGAAAAAATCGGTGTGATGTTCGGCAATCCGGAGACGACCACCGGCGGAAAAGCGCTGAAGTTTTACTCTTCGGTGCGCATCGATATTCGGCGCATTGCAGCCATTAAAGATGGCGATGTGGTCACCGGTTCGCGCACCCGCGTAAAAGTGGTGAAAAACAAAGTCGCCGCGCCCTTCCGCGAGGCCGAGTTCGACATCCTTTATGGCGAAGGTATTTCGCGCGAAGGCGATCTGCTCGATATCGCGGTGAACAACAACATTCTGGAAAAATCCGGCTCATGGTTCAGCTACAAAGGCGAACGCATCGGCCAGGGCCGCGAAAACGCCCGCCAGTTCCTGAAAGACAACAAAGACACCATGGCCAAGCTCGACACTGAAGTTCGCAAGGCCCTGGGACTGGTTGCCATGGTAGCGCCGCCCGCAGTGGCTCAGGTTCCTGCCGTTCCCGGAACGTCGCAAGGAGCCCGCGTGACGACCATGCCGAGCGCTCCTCCGGAGCCGGCCAAGGTTTCGGTCGCGGCCAAGCGTTAATTTTGACCAAGCGTTAATTTCGTTGCCACCGGGCGCGGTCATCCCTTGCATCGCGCCCGGGTTCTTTTCCCCGACTCAGCTCTGTTCAGAATCGCCGCCCTGAATTCGCTCAATAACAAGATCGCCTGACTGTTACTGTGAGCGGCAGAGCACCCACGTCCCCGCGTATAATTCGGCGTTCAACGGATCACCTTTTAGATCGAGCAGAGTCAGCAAACTGGGAGAACTCAATGTCGGTTTCAGGAAGAGTCGCGCTCGTCACCGGAGCCTCGCAAGGCATCGGCCGGACCTGCGCACTCCGGCTAGCCAAAGAGGGCGCGACCGTCGCCGTCGCGGCACGGAATCAGGAAAAGTTGAACGAACTAGTTGCCACAATTACTGCCGCCGGAGGCCATGCCGCCGCCTTCGCACTCGACGTAGCCGAGGAAGATCAAGTCAAGTCGACCGTCAAAGCGATCCTCGCTCAGTTCGGCAAAATCGACATTCTGGTCAACAACGCCGGCATCACTCGCGATCAGCTGGTGATGCGCATGAAACGCGCCGACTGGGACGCCGTACTGCAAACCAACCTCACCTCGGCCTATCTCTGCACGCAAGCCGTAATCGGTTCCATGCTTAAACAGCGCTGGGGACGCATCATCAACATCACGAGCGTCTTCGGGCAGATGGGCCAAGCTGGACAGGCCAACTACGCCGCCTCAAAAGCTGGGCTGATCGGATTCACGATGGCCATCGCCCGCGAAGTCGGCTCCCGCAACATTACGTGCAACGCGGTTGCGCCCGGATTCATCGAAACCGCGATGACCGCTGTGCTGAGCGATGAATTCAGGCAAACCGCAGTGAAGCAGATCCCCCTGGGCCGCGTCGGATCGCCGGACGACGTGGCCGGCGCCGTGGCGTTCCTGGCATCGGATGAAGCTTCCTATATCACAGGCCATGTGCTGAACGTAAATGGCGGCATGTTGATGGGATAATCTCAAAATCTTTACACAGAGAACACTGAGGACACTGAGGAAATGAAATCAGCATCCACTGCTCGGCAAGATCCCTCTGTGTCCCCTGTGTCCTCAGTGGTAAAAGATCTTGTCCTGGCTCAAGCAGAATCCCCCGCCCAAATCGCTCAGGCCAGGGAACTCTTCCTGGAATACGCGCAGTCTCTCGGATTCAGCCTGTGTTTTCAAAATTTCGATCAGGAACTCGCCGCTCTGCCTGGAGACTATGCGCCACCGGAAGGTAGGCTGCTGCTCGCCATGTACGAAGGGCAGGTCGCCGGATGCGTCGCGATCCACAAACTGGAGAGCGGCATCTGCGAGATGAAGCGTCTTTACCTGCGCCCACAGTTTCGCGGGATGAAACTTGGCCGTGTCCTGGTTGATGCCGTCATGGCCGAGGCACGTCAGATCGGATACCAGCGCATGCGACTGGATACCGTCGAACCGGTTATGAAAGACGCGGTCGCCATGTATCGCAAGATCGGCTTCCGCGAGATCCCGGCGTATTGTGCGAATCCCATGGCAGGCGCGCTGTACATGGAGTTGGATTTGCGGCACGACACTTCGAACTCGACACCCAAAGGATGACGCTCGTGAAAAACATTCTGTTGATCCTGTTTGCTGTCGCATTTGCCACAGCCTCTTTCGCCGCCGACGGCAAGACCGTCTCCTACAAGAGCGGCGACGAAAGTGTGCAGGCTGTTCTCTATACTCCGCCCGGCAAAGGACCATTCCCCGCGATAGTCGTCATCCACGAATGGTGGGGCTTGAATGATTGGGTGAAGGAGCAAGCGTCGAAACTCGCAGATCAGGGATACGAAGCTCTCGCGATCGATCTCTATCGCGGCAAAGTTGCCACTACGCCTGACATGGCGCACGAAATTATGCGCGGAGTTCCCGAAGACCGCGCCAAGCGCGACCTGCACGCTGCCGTGGAATTTCTGAAATCGCAGCCCAGCGTTCGAAAAGACCGCATCGGTGCCATCGGATGGTGCATGGGCGGCGGTTATTCGCTCGATGTCGCGCTTCAGGAAGCCGATCTCGCCGCCGATGTCATCAATTACGGCCACCTCGCCACCGATGCCGAGGCGCTAAAGAAAATTAACGCGCCGATTCTCGGACTATTCGGAGCTCAGGATCACGGGATCACTCCCGACGATGTTCAGAAGTTCGAACAGGCCCTCAAGCAATTGGGGAAACGGGTCGAAATCAAAATCTACGACGACGCCGGGCATGGCTTCGAAAATCCCAACAACAAAGACGGTTACCGCGCTGCCGACGCAGCCGACGCTGAGAAGCGAACCGGAGAATTCCTCGCAGCCGCATTGAAGAAGTGACCGATACGTTGGCTCGAAGCTAGGGTTCCGTGCTCGTCATTCCGGCCGGAATTTCTTATACGCCGTATAAACTTTTAGGCCGCACTCGGTCGCTACACTACTGCATCGCATTCACTTTTCTTATGGCACGAACTTCCCTCGTGTAGCACGAATTTCCCACTTGCCAGAATGTACTGTTCTGGTTAACATGCACGCATCCCGAAATGCTCCCCACGATCAACATCGGCGAGACCATCCGAAACTACCGGCTGCAAAAAGGCATGTCCCAGGGCGACATCGAAAAGCGTACGGGCCTGCTGCGCTGCTACCTGTCGCGCGTGGAAAACGGCCACACCATTCCATCGCTCGACACGCTCTCGAAAATCGCGGGAGCCATGGAGCTTCCGCTGTCGCAATTCTTCGCCGAAGCCGGGCACAGCAACGGCTCCAAAGGATTGCCCCAACTCTCCGACGACGAAGTGCGCTTCCTGAGCCAGATTCGCCGCTATGCCACGAATCTGAACGACAGCGATCGCAAGCTGGTGCTGGCCATGATCAAGAAGATGGCGTCGAATTCAAGCAAGTAGGTTGTTGGCCAGTAATCCTTGATCTAGATCATCGATAGAAAATCCATCAGAATGACCCGCGGCACCACGAGGCGGCGGTGCGGCTGGGCATCAAGCTAAAACTAAGCGTCAAGCGCTTACTTTCGTACCATACCTTCCGTGTCCAGCCGGTACCTCGTCTCGCCGTGCCTTCCTTAATAAACTGTCCACGGAGACACGTGTGACCACCGACGAGGAGCTGACCGTACTCGAATCTCAACTGCGCCGATTGAAGATCGAATACGAGATTTTTTTCAGTAATCCGACCAAGAAACCACCCACCGACGTCGAGTGGAAGGTGCTTGCCATGCTGCGGAAGTTTTCCGACGGCGGCCGCATGAATTTCTCTCAACGCTACCGCTACAACGCCATCGCGCAGCGCTATGCCATCTACAGCGACCTATGGCGAAAGAAGTGCCGCATCCGCGAAGAGGGTTACCGGCGCCCCCAGGATGCGCTCTTGTCGGTACAAGGCGTGCGCTCGGAAGGCGGAGAAGAGGCCCCGGCGCGTCCCGTCTACGGCGTCGGCCAGGGCGCAGCAGCGGCGCTCGCGCCGCAACCCTTTACTTTGCATGGAGCGGATGAGACCGAACGCGAACAGGTCGAGCGCCTCTACAATATGTTGGTCGCGGCCAAGAAAAAAGCCGGGGAAAACGTCACCGGCACATTCGATTCCTTCACTACTTTCGTCCAGAAAAAAACTGAACAGATTCGCAAACAATACCACTGCGAGGGCGTCGAGTATTCAGTCGAAATCGCGAACGGCGCGGTGAAACTCAAAGCCAAGGCGAAAACGTAAGGCGCGTCGATGACCCCGGCTCGCCAGTCTCTGAATCCTCTGTGAGCGTCCGCTTCCCCGTGGTAAAGGTTTTCTTCTGACGTATCCGCTACTTATGACGGGCGAGCGCCCGCACTGCTGATAGAATTTTCAGTCGTCTCTTAAGTATTCATATCTGCCTCAGAGGTCTTCATGTCTTCTTCTTCCTCAAAGGTTCAGCGCGCAATTCTCAGCGTAACCGACAAAACCGGCCTTGCCGATTTCGCCCGCAAACTCTCTGCCCTCGGCATCGAACTCATCTCCACGGGAGGCACCGCCAAACTTCTTCGCGACTCCGGAATTCCGGTGAAAGATATCTCCGAACTCACCGGCTTTCCGGAAATGCTCGACGGTCGCGTCAAGACGCTGCATCCGAAAGTTCATGGCGGAATCCTGCATCGCCGAGAGGATCCTGGACATGTCGCGGCGGTTGCCGAGCACGGCATCGCTCCCATCGACATGGTGGTCGTGAATCTTTATGCCTTCGAGAAGGCCGCGGCTAAGGCCGGAGTCACCTTTGAGGAAATCATCGAGAACATCGATATCGGCGGGCCATCGATGATCCGTTCCGCTGCGAAGAACTTTCACGACGTGGCCGTCATTACGTCGCCTGCTGATTACGATGCCATCGCCGATGAACTCTCTCGCTCCGGCGGCAATCTAGCTCACGAGACAAAATGGCGCCTCGCGCAAAAAGCCTTCGCGACCACCGCCGCGTACGACTCCGCCATCGCTTCAACGCTGGAGCTCATTGGCGCAGACGGCTCAAGATCAAGCGCCGGTGAGTTCGCGGAAAATCTGCGTTTCACTGTCCACAAGAAACTTGACCTCCGCTACGGCGAAAATCCTCACCAGAAAGCCGCTCTGTACTCCGACGGCTCTGGTTCCGGCGTTGCCAACGCACGCCAACTTCAAGGCAAGGAACTTTCCTTCAACAACATCGTCGACCTGCAAGCCGCATGGGATCTCGCTCAGGAGTTCACCGAACCGCTCTGCGCCATCATCAAACACACAAACCCCTGCGGAACGGCCACAGGCAAGACTCTAGCCGAGGCCTACAAGCGGGCTCTCGAATGCGATCCCGTCTCCGCCTTCGGAGGAGTGATCGGGGTCAACGTTCCGGTGGACGCCGAGGCCGCGGAGGAAATGCACAAGCTTTTCCTCGAAGTCATCGCCGCACCTTCGTTCGACGAAGCCGCCAAAGCGAAGTTTGCTTCCAAGAAAAATCTGCGCCTGGTCGAAGTCGTCGCGTCGCACCAGAAATGGGTCATGAAAAATGTTTCTGGTGGAATGCTGGTGCAAGACGCCGACATCCATCCGCTGCAAGAGGCCGACCTCAAGGTGGTTACCAAGCGCCCACCCACGCCCGAAGAAACTCGCGCACTGCTCTTCGCCTGGAAAGTCTGCAAGCACGTCAAATCCAATGCCATCGTCTACGCCCGTGACGGACAGACCGTCGGCATCGGCGCCGGACAAATGAGCCGCGTCGACTCCGCCAAAATCGGCGCCATGAAGGCGCAGTTGCCGCTCGCCGGAACCGTCGCCGCCTCCGACGCGTTTTTTCCTTTTCCCGACGGAGTGGAAGAAATCGCGAAAGCCGGCGCTACCGCCATCATTCAACCGGGGGGATCGCAAAATGATTCGAAAGTGATCGAGGCCGCCGACCGCCTCGGCTTGGCCATGCTTTTCACCGGAGTCCGCCACTTCCGTCACTGATTCGACTGATCTTAATTTGCTGCTTTACTTAACTTGACGATCCCCAACAGTTGCTGTACTTCCGGTTGCGCCCCCCGCGCCGCGCGCAGCAGCCTTTTCCTGCACTCTCTCGCGTCCTCGCGGTAGAATGAAGGCACCTTCCCCTGGCGGTCTTGCATCCAATCGCTATGGTCTTAGGAATGCGCTTATGCGCAGTCAGGTCAGGCATGAAAAGAATTTTAGGTTTCGCATTCATAGTTTTGGCGGTCTCGTCCGCATCCTTCGCGCAAGGCAACGCTGCCGCGCCCACTGATTCCAAAACGTCCGCCGCGCCGCACAAGCTCGACCACGCCGCGGCGTACTATCACTACGCGCTAGCGCATTTGTACGAGGAGCAGGTCACCGCGTACGGCCGCAGCGAGTTGGCCAATAAAGCGATCGAAGAATATCGCCTGGCCATCGACTCCGACCCTTCGTCAGAATTTCTGACTTCAGGGCTTGCCGAGTTGTACGTCAAGACCGGACGCATTCGCGACGCCGTACTCGAAGCGCAGGACATCATCAAGCGCGATCCGAAGAATCTCGAGGCGCACAAACTTCTTGGCCGCATCTATCTGCGCTCGTTGGGCGACATGCCCGGCGGCAATTCGTCCGATAACGTTCTTAAACTTGCCATCGAGCAATACGAGCAGATCGTCAAGATCGAACCCAACAGCGTGGACGATCATCTGCTTCTCGGGCGCCTGTATCGTCTGAACGGCGACACCCAAAAAGCCGAGAACGAACTGAAGACCGCCGTCAAGATCGATCCGAGTTCCGAAGAAGCTGTCACCACTCTCGCCATTCTCTACACCGACGAGGGTGACACCAATCATGCCCTGCAAGTTCTCAGCTCGATTCCCGACACCGGCCGCTCCGCCAAGCTCTACGCCGCGCTGGGTGCGACTTACGAGCAGCGTAAGGATTACAAGAGCGCCATCGATGCCTACCGTCACGCCATCGTGCTCGATCGCGATAACCTCGATGCGATCCGCGGTCTCGCCGAAAATTTGATGAACGACGGCCAGGCTGAGGCTGCACTGGAACAGTACAAAGTCATCGCCGATGCCAATCCCGAAGATGCGCAAACCTATCTTCGCATTGCGGAAATCTATCGCCGCCAGGGCAACTACGACACGGCTCTCGAGAATCTGAAAAAAGCTGACACCATCGTCCCCGACTCGATGGAAGTGCCATATAACATGGCTGCCGTCTACGAAGCGCAGGGCCGCTACGACGAAGCGGTGAAGCTGCTGCAGGATCTGCTGAAGAGAACCGAGAAGAGCGAAACCAGTTCCAGTCAGGCGGACCGCAACAACCGTGCGATTTTTGTCGAACGCCTGGGGATGGTTTACCGCGACCAGGAAAATTACACTTCCGCGGTAGATACTTTCCGCAAGATGCTTGCACTCGGACCGGAGAACGCCCGCACCGGCTATCAGGAAATTATCGATACCTACCGCGAAGCCAAGCAGTGGCCGCAGGCGACGGCGGCCGCCAAAGAAGCGGTTCAGAAGCTACCCGATGATCGAGACCTGCGCATGGTGTTCGACGCGCAGCTCGCCGACACCGGAGACGCCGACAAGGCCCTCGCCGATGTTCGTTCTCTGTTGAAAGGCGGCCCTGAGGATCGCGAAGTTTACTTGCGGCTCGCCATCATGAACACGCGCGTCAAGCGCTGGAACGACGCCGAAGAATCTCTGGCCAGTGCCGAAAAACTTTCCACCAAACCCGACGACAAAGCCTACGTTTCATTTCTGCGTGGCGACCTGTTGCAACGCCAGAAAAAATTCGACGAGGCGGAAGCTGAATTCAAGAAAGTTCTCAACGAAGTTCCGCCCACCGATCCGCAGAGCGCAGCGACTCTCAACTATCTCGGCTACATGAACGCCGACCGCGGCGTAAAGCTCGACGAGTCTCTCAACTACGTGAAGCAGGCTCTCACCCTCGAACCCAATAGCGGTGCGTATCTTGACTCGCTGGGCTGGGTTTACTACAAACTTGGCAAGTACGATCTTGCGGAAGAAAGCCTAAACAAAGCGGTGCTGCACATGAGCTCCGACCCCACCGTCCAGGAACATCTCGGCGATCTCTACCAGAAAACCGGGCGCCTGAAGCTGGCCGCCGCTCACTGGGACCGCGCCGTGCAAGAGTGGAATAAGACGGTTCCCGCCGAAGTGGATGGTGAGGCTTTCGCTAAGGTCCAGCAGAAGCTCGACGCGGCGAAAGTGAAGCTTGCGAAAGAAGAATCAGGAAAGCAGTAACGAGTTTCGTAGTATAGAAAGACCCTTCGAGCACAATGCCGCGCCGCAAAACCTCGATCGTACTTGGCCTGGCCGGTTTAGTGATACTCGTCGTTGTCTTGCTTGCGGTCGTCTTGATGCGGGTTCCTAAGCCGCAACTGGCTTTCGTCGACCGGCAGGCTGCACCTGATTTCACGCTGCAGGATCAGAATGGACAGCCCTTCCATCTCGCTTCCGCTCGCGGGTCCCGAGTGGTCCTGGTCTTCTACCGCGGTTACTGGTGACGTTTCTGCATGAAGCAACTGCGCGAGTTCGCGCAGCATAAGGCCGAGTTTGACCAACTCAACGCTCGAATCGTCGCGATCAGCGCAGACGACCAAGAGCATGCCCACCTGGTATGGGACGAAGTGGACAAACGGTTCTCGATCCTCAGCGATCCGGGTGCTGTTGTGATTCGGCAGTACGGGCTGCTGCACGCCCGGGGAAAAGGTGACGAGGATATTGCCATCCGCACTACCTTCCTGATCGATGAACAGGGTAACGAGCGCTGGCGGCGCGTCAGCGAAAGTGTTCCCGACATTCCTAAAGCCGCCGACGTTCTCGATAAGATCCGCGCTCTTCAGTAGAGGCTGCGGAAGCTGATGGTTCTCTCTGCTAAACTCTCCTCATGTTGGCCGCCTACGCGGTGCACGTCGAAGACTCCCGCGGCCGCCGCTTTCCCCAACCTTCTCATCCTTACCGCAACGACTTTCAGCGCGACCGCGACCGCATCATCCATGCCCGCGCTTTTCGCCGGCTCGAGGCCAAGACGCAGGTCTTCACCCGGCGCTACTCCGACCACTTTCGCAACCGCCTGACGCACACTCTCGAAGTCGCGCAGATTTCCCGCACCATCGCCGGAGCGCTAAATCTTAACGTCGATCTTGCGGAAGCTCTCGCTCTGGTCCACGACATTGGTCACCCGCCTTTCGGACACGCGGGAGAGAAGGCCCTAAACTCCGCCATGCGCGAGCATGGGCTCATCTTCGACCATAATCTGCACGCACTTCGCATCGTAGAAGATTTCGAGCAGCGCTACGCTGCCTTCCGCGGATTGAACCTCACCTTCGAAGTCCGCGAAGGCATCATCAAGCACTCACACGATTATTCTGCCGAAGAGCATCCCGAACTTGCCGAATACCTGCTCGATCAGCGTCCGCCACTCGAAGCTCAACTTATCGACCTTACCGACGAGATCGCCTACAACACCGCTGACCTAGACGACGGATTCGAAGCGCACCTGCTCTCGCTGGAACAAATCCGCGAAGGTGTGCCCATCTTCGACCGCTTCTTTGGCGACGCCGAACGCACCTATCCCAACGTGGCGGACAAATTGAAACTCAACGAAGCTGTGAAAGGCATGCTGAACCGCTTCGTCGAAGACTTAGTCGAAAACACATCGAAGCGCGTGAAGCAGGCCGGAATCGATACTCTCGAGCAGATTCGGAGCCACCCGAAACGCCTGGCGGCGTTCAGCCAGGAGGTCGAACAGGAGAGAAAACAGGCAAAAACTTTCCTCCACGAAAATCTTTACTACACGCCGTCACTGGCCGGAGAAAAAGAAGATGCCGAGCGCATCGTGACCGACCTCTTCGCCTACTGGATGAAGAATCCCGCTGACCTGCCGCGGAGTTATCAGGAAAAAGCCGCCGAGGAGTCTCTCCCTCGCGTAATCTGCGACTACATCGCCGGCATGACCGACCCGTTTATCGTCGAACAATGCGAAAAATACTGCGCGACGAAGTGAGCATGATTCACTTCCCCGCTACCGCAGCCACCACATCAAACAAAATTCTCGGCCCCCGCCTTACTTCTTCCACTCGAATTCTCTCGTCATTCCCGTGCTCGGTGTTCCCCTCTTCTTCCGTCGCCGCATACGGATTAAATCCATAGGACGCGATCCCGAGCGGGCGATAGCGTTGATTCTCCGTATATCCGCTGGTGATGTGAGGCACCACCGGCGTTCCCGGAAAATATTTTGCCGATACTTGCCGGATCGCCGCATACAGCGCGTTATCCGTCGGAGAATAATTAGCCAGCTTAAACTCTCCTGTCGTCGGCTCAATCGTCACATTCGGATCGTTCACCACCCGCCGCAACGCTTCCAGCAAGGCTTTCGGATCGCCTCCCGGCAGAATGCGAACATCCAGATTGGCCCACGTCTCCGGAGGGATCACATTGGTTTGCTCCGACCCGCCCAGCATGGTGAGCGAAATCGTGTCGCGCAAAAGAAAATTCAGCGATTCATCTTTTTCAATTTCTTCCTGAAACTTCTTCTCTTCAATCGCCTTATTGATATTCCGATACGCCGCAGCGCGCTCCGCCGGCTCGTACGGCGCCATGTCGTGCAAGAATTCTTCCACCACCGGCAAGACTCGCAATGGCGTGTGATAAGCGATGATTCGGTCGAGCGCCCGCACCAGCCGTACCGGCGCCGAATCCGGATTCGGCCTCGACCCATGCCCCGGCCGTCCATGCGCTGTCACCTTCAACCAGAACGGAGTCTTCTCACCCACATCCACGCCGACGAACTTAACTTTGCCGTTCTCCAGCAGATTCTCACCACCCTCGTTGATCAAGAACTCTGCATTCCCCAGCAGATCGCGCTGATGATCGATGAACCAATCGGTTCCTTTGCCATCGGCCTCCTCGTCCGCCACCGCCAGAAAAATCACGTCGCGATTGAGCGCAATTTTCTCGCGCTTGAGCATCACCATCACCACCAACTGCGCCAGCCCTTCGTCTTTCATGTCCTGCGCGCCGCGGCCCCAAATGCAGCCATCTCGAATCTCTCCGCTGAAGGGCGGCACGCGCCAGTGCGACGCATCGCTGGTCACCACATCCATGTGGTTCAGCAGAATGATCGGACGCTTCGTCTCACTGCCGGCGGAACCGGCCGGCAGCCGAGCCCACAAATCCCCGCGCGCCGGTGCAATCTCGAACGACTGGTTCTCAATCCCTTCTGCATCCAGAATCTTCTTAAGAAACGCTACTGCCCGCATCTCGTTCCCCGGAGGATTCGTCGTGTCCACGCGCAAGTATTCCTGCATCCAGTTCACGGCTAACTCGGAATAGGCCTGCATATGTTCGGCAGAAATCCGCGACGAAGCCATCGCGGGCTCGCCGCCGCCAGCCCGTCCCAGTCCAGCCGACAGAAATAGAAATAAGGTCATCCCAACCGCCACGCCCCGCATTCGCATCCTTGGTAGCCTCCCAGGCCACTAATCGAACGTCCAAAAGGCCGACGACCAGGTACGGCCTCTTTTCACGCACTTTTTATATCAGTTTCCCCAAATTTACCCTGCGCAAGTTCCTTCAAGCGCCCCACGGGACTATAATCCCTTTAGCCATCAATGATTTAGCCTCTCAACCTTCCAGCAAGCTTTGGCATCCCAATTGTAGTAGGAAGGTTAGGCGCTGACCGAGTAGCGCCGCGAATTTAAGCGCGCCCCGACCGGGCGCGCCGGAGTGGAGCCCAATCGCTCCCCCAACTGGAGGAAGTCTCTATGAACAACCGCGTACTCTTCGCCCTGCCCTTGGCTGCGGTGCTGGCATTCCCGGCCCTCGCGCAGACCACCTCGTCGTCCCAAACTCAGCCCTCGGCAGCGCCGCCGCAATCGACAATGGACAGCGGCACCAGCGCAAACGCCAGCGGCAAGGCACCCTTGGCCGCTCCGTCTCGCGAAGGCTTCTGGGGACGCGTCAACCCCTTTGCCCGCAAAAAATACGTTCAGCGCCAGACCGAGCCCATTCGCGACCGCGTCAACGAGCTCGATGAGTTGACCTCAGAGAACAGCAAGCAGATCAAAGACACCGACTCGCGTGCACAAGCCGGCATTAAGCTGGCCAGTGATAAAGCCGACCAAGCCGACCAACACGCCATCGACGCGGGCAACAAAGCCACGGCGGCGCAGCAGAGCGCGCAGCAGGCCAGCGCCCGCATTCAGACGGTCGAGACCGTGGTTGGCAACATCGACCAGTACAAGGCCTCGAATCAGACTGAGATTCGCTTCCGTCCCGGACAGACCGTGTTGAGCAAAAATGCCAAGGACGCCCTCGACGAAATGGCCGGCACCGTGAAAGGTCAGCGCGGCTACATCATCGAAGTGCAGGGATTCTCCTCCGGCAAGGGTCAGGGCGCGATTCAGACTTCACAAAAAATGGCGGAGTCGGTCGTGCGCTATCTCGTCCTCAACCACGAGATTCCGGTCTACCGCATCTATCTGGTCGGCATGGGCAACGCTCCTGCTCCCACCACCGACGAAACCGCGAAGACGAAGCGCATCAGCGGCGGACGCGTCGAAATCAGCCTGCTGAAGAACGACCTGGAGCAGCTCTCCAGCAACGGATCAGCACCAATGGCGACTGCCGATCAGCAACAGCAGCCGAAGTAAGATCTTTCATGCACAGGCGCAGCCCTTCAGGGTGCGCCCGTATCCTCCCCTCAGACGACCCCTCGCGCAAGCGAGGGGTTTTCTGCGTTTGCGAAGATTATCTAGGGCGACGCCCTCATCCGCTTCTTCACTTGTTTTATTTCCGCTAGAAACCCTTTGCCGAATCCAGCAGAATCGTGACCGGGCCATCGTTTACCAGTTCGACTTGCATCGTCGCCTGGAAGCGTCCGGTCTCGCATCTCACGCCCGCGGCTTGAAGATGCGCCACGAAAAGCTCGTAGAGATTCCGCGCCTTTTCCGCGGGCGCCGCTGCATCGAACGACGGGCGCTTGCCGCGCCGCACATCGCCATAGAGCGTGAATTGGGAAACCGCGAGGACGCTGCCAGCGACGTCTTGCACGCTGCGGTTCATCTTTCCGTCGGAGTCCTCGAAGATTCGCAGGCTGGCGATTTTCTCCGCGAGGTAGAGGGCGTCGGCTTCGCTGTCGTCCTTCCCCACTCCGAGCAGGACGAGCAGGCCGTGGCCGATTTCGCCGCTGGTCCAGTTCTCGACCGTCACTCGGGCTCGGCTCACGCGCTCTACAACGGCTCGCATGGTGAAACCTTCTCCGACTTAAACTTCAGCGCCTAAAGGCGAACGGGTCGTTCGGGGGTTGCGATATGCCTGAAGGCATATCCTGACACGAATCGCACGTCGCAGAGGCGCTGCAGTGTCACTGGCTCACGATCAGCGACTCGTGGGCGGCAACGCATTGCCACCGGCCTTCGCGATATACATAAATATCCGTGAAACGAACTCGTGCCACGACCTTGCCCTGCGCATCGGTCGCCGTCGCCTTTCCCCGGATGTACCCCATGTCGCCGAGCACATGCGCCTTCAACTCCGACAATTCGTTGTGCCCAGCGCTGCGTGTCGCCACGCCCGCTAGAGTTGTCGCGCGATCGGTGAGCTTGCCGGTGGGGTCGGCGTCTTCGAACTCTTCGGCCAGTAGACATGCGAGCGTGGCGGCGTCGCGGTGCTCCAAGGATTGTGCCCATGTCTGTTCGGCCCGGATCAGTGACTTGCCGTCTTTTGGCTCGCCTTTGGGACATTCCGCGGCATGCGCCAGCGGGCACAGCAGCAACGCCCAGATCAGATATCTCATTTTGCCTCCGCGATTCCCCACGCATCCTCGCCCGCGTTTGACCCCGGCAAGTGACTCCCGTTAGGATTCAAGAGTGGAATCCTATTTCGATCGCGGCCATGCCGGGAGCAGCAGGGCCCTTCCTTTACACTAATTCATCGGGACCATTACACTACACACTCGCCTTTTTGCGAACCGCAGCAGCGCAGGACGCAACGATTTTGTAGGCTGAATTATGTTCAGGGACGAAGTCCGGACGCAGCGATGCGACCGAAGCACTGAATTCAAATCTAATTAGAAACAGAAGAGGAAAACATGGCAGCCGTTGAAGAAAAAGTGAAGCAGATTATCGTGGAGCAGTTGGGAGTCGACGAAGGCGAAGTCACCTCCAGCGCGTCGTTCGTCGACGACCTGGGCGCCGATTCGCTGGACACCGTCGAACTGGTCATGGCCTTCGAAGAGGCCTTCGACATCGAAATCCCGGACGAAGACGCGGAAAAAATCCGCACGGTGCAGGATGCGGTCGACTACATCGGCAAGCACGCGAAAGCGGGGAAATAATACTTGGGACGCAGGGTCGTAGTTACGGGCATCGGCCTGATCTGTGGCGTGGGCAATACCACCAGCGAGGTGTGGGACGCGCTGATTGCCGGCAAGAGCGGCGTGGGCCGCATCACCGGCTTCGATCCCACGAAATTCGCCTGCCAGATTGGCGCCGAGGTTAAGAACTTCGACCCGCTGAACTTCATCGAGAAAAAGGAAGTCAAAAAGATGGGCCGCTTTATTCACCTGGCGATCGCGGCCTCCGATGAAGCGATGAAAATGTCGGGTCTCAAGATCACTCCGGAGAACGATGAGCGCGTCGGGGTACACATCGGGTCCGGCATCGGCGGATTCGACGTCATCGAGCGCGAACACGCCGCACTGCTCGAAGGCGGCCCCCGCAAGATTTCACCCTTCTTCATTCCCGCCGCGATTGTGAACCTTGCCGCCGGACACGTCTCGATGCGGCAC
>Ga0210410_10000914_pt1 | contig 28872 bp, 26 predicted proteins | sample IncBWC4MmetaG_FD_161058 | JGI IMG/M metagenome (GOLD analysis project Ga0210410, IMG submission 161058) | Forest soil microbial communities from Barre Woods Harvard Forest LTER site, Petersham, Massachusetts, United States - Inc-BW-C-4-M | ecosystem: Environmental > Terrestrial > Soil >...
CCAGAAACCGCCCGGTGTGTGACTGTGCATTCCGGGCCACCTGCTCCGGCGTCCCCGTGGCGATGATCTTTCCACCCCGGTCGCCGCCTTCCGGCCCCATATCAATCAGCCAGTCGGCGGATTTGATCACGTCCAGATTGTGTTCGATCACCAGCAGCGACGCGCCGGACTCCAGCAGCCTGAAACGCGCCCAGCAATTTCGCGATGTCGTCAAAGTGCAGTCCGGTCGTCGGCTCATCAAGAATATAAAGCACGCCCTGATTCTCCGAACGGGTAAGATGCGCCGCCAGCTTCAAACGCTGTGCCTCTCCTCCGGAAAGTGTCGTAGCCGATTGTCCCAGCCGCAAATAGCCAAGACCAACTTCGTTCAGAACGCGCAACTTCGATACCACCTTCGGCACATTCACGAAAAACGCCAGGGCCTCGCGCACGGTCATCTCCAGCACATCGTGCACGTTTTTCCCGTGATACTGCACCTCTAAAATGCTTGATTTAAAGCGCTGCCCGCGGCACTCCTCGCAAATCAATTCCACGTCGGCCAGGAATTGCATCTCGACCGTCACCGTTCCGTCGCCCTGGCATGTCTCGCATCGCCCGCCCGGCACGTTAAACGAAAAGTGTCCCGCCGAATATCCGCGCCGCTTGGCATCGGGAGTCTCCGCAAAAACGTCGCGGATCGCGTCGAACGCCTTCATATAGGTCGCCGGATTGGAACGCGGCGTCCGCCCCACCGGCGATTGATCCACGATGATCACTTCCTTGATCTGCTCGTCGTCATCCAACCGGTCGCAAAATTCCTTGATGCTTGCGCTGTTGCGCTTCGCCAGTAACGCGCGGTACAACACGTTGTGCACCAGGGTCGATTTTCCAGAGCCGCTCACGCCCGTCACGACTGTCAACGTGCCCAGCGGCAGCATCAGATCCACGTTCTGCAAATTGTGCAGCGTGGCCCCGTAAAGCCGCAAAAATTTCCCGGTTGGCTTGTGCCGCGTGGCGGGGACGGGAATCCGCGCTTCCCCGCTCAGATATTTCCCGGTGATGGATTTCGAATCCTTTAATATTTCTTCGTAGGTCCCAGAGAAAAGAAGCTTCCCGCCGAGCTCACCCGCCCCCGGTCCAAGATCGATCACCCGGTCCGCGGCCTGAATTGTGTCCGGATCGTGCTCCACCACCAGAACCGTGTTGCCCAGATCCCGCAGTGATTTCAGGATATCGATCAGCCGCTGCGTGTCGCGCGGGTGCAGCCCAATCGAAGGCTCATCCAGCACATACATCGCGCCCACCAGGTGCGAACCCAGGGATGTCGCCAATTGAATGCGCTGTGATTCCCCGCCGGAAAGCGTCGAGGTAAGCCGGTCGAGGGTCAAATAATCGAGCCCCACTTCATCCAGAAATTGCAGCCGCGTGCGTATCTCTTCCAGAATCTTGTCCGCGATCTTGCTCTGCGCTTCGGTCAGCTTCAGCTGCGCAAAAAATACCCTCGCGTCTTTTACCGTCAGCTTGCATAGGTCGGTGATCGCTTGCCCGGTGATCCGCACCGCGCGTGCCTCAGCCCGCAGCCGTGTTCCGCCACACTCCGGGCAGGTTGCATATCCGCGATAACGGCTCAAAAACACCCGCACGTGCAGTTTGTATTTTTTCCGCTCCAGCCAGGTGAAAAAGCCCTTCACGCCTTCGAAATCATTTTCCGGATCGCCTTCCAGAATCAGCCGCCGTTGCTCTGCCGTAAGCTGCCGCCACGCCACATTCGTCGGCACGCCCCGGACTTTGGCCCATTTCTTCGCTTCCTGCAGCAGCACGCGGTATTTCGGCTTGGTCCACGGCTCGATCGCGCCGTCATCCAGCGATTTGCTCGGGTCCGGCACCACCAGATTCAAATCAAAATCAATCGTATTTCCAAATCCCTGGCAACGCGGGCATGCGCCGTACGGATTGTTAAACGAAAAAAGCCGCGGCTCCGGCTCCTGATACAGCGTCGCGTCGTTCTTGCATTCGAATCGCTCGTTGAAGGTCAGCCGCTCGGCCGGGTTCCCGTCGCCGTCAGCCACAAACTCCAAAATCGCTTCCCCACCCTCGCGGTAACAAATTTCGATGGAGTCCACCAGCCGGGACCGCGATTCCGGATTCACCGCCAGCCGATCCACCAGCACCCACACCGGCTTCGCGAAATTCACGTCCAGCAAAGTTTCCGGCGAGGAAAACTCATGCACGCGCCCGTCCTGATACAAACGATTGAAGCCGCGCTTCTGCAACTCCACAAGAACGGAACGAATCGCCTCAGGCGTCGGAGGCGCCGCCTTTTTTCTCGCGGGCTTTTTTCCGGCGCTGCTCGCCTCGGCAGTTGGCATGCGCAATTGATAGAGAATATAGAAGCGCCGCCCGGGCTTCAGCGCCAGCACGCGGTTGGCAATTTCATCCGGTGAGTCACGCCGCACCTCGCTGCCACACTTGGTGCAAAAAGTCTGCCCGCACCGGGCGAACAGCAGCCGCAGGTAATCGTAAATTTCGGTCGACGTGGCCACCGTCGAGCGCGGGTTGCGCGTCGAATTCTTCTGCCGGATCGCCACCGCCGGCGCAATGCCGGAAATTTCGTCCACATCCGGCTTCTCCATGCGCTCCAGAAACTGCCGCGCATACGCCGAAAGCGACTCCACGTACCGCCGCTGCCCTTCCGCATACACCGTGTCAAACGCCAGCGAAGATTTTCCCGACCCGCTCACACCCGTAACCACCGTCAGCGCGTTGTGCGGAATATCCACGCTCACGTTCTTCAGGTTGTGCACACGCGCCCCGCGGATGCGCAATACCTCTTGCTGTTCGAGGATAGGGGGTATGGTTTCGCTTATGGCCAAAGGGAAGCTCAGACAGTGCGCCTTCCGCACCCTGCCTAAACTTTAAAGTATACGACTCCGATGGAACGCGGGCAAATGGCTGAACCATCGTGTGGTATCGTGGGCGAGGCAAATATATGCAAATGGTGCGTTTCTCTGCTTTGGCAATTGCAGTCGCCCTCGCGGCCACCTTTAATGGCGTCGGGGCGGAGCCGTGGTCTGCCGACGGAATGGACAAGCCAATCAAAAAGGAAGTTGTGGACTTCGGGCCTTCGCCGTATTACCCGGCAGGGAGAGTCCGAATCAAGCTGACGTGCTACTTTTACGCAAAGCTTATGGTGAAACAATACGACGCAGGGCAAAAGGGCGCAGAGTGGCTCTCGTTTACACCTATACAGAAGGCAGGGGCGCCGGTTTGCGTGGAGTCGCACGGGCCAGGCGAGAAGGTGATCGACGGGGGCGAGTGGAGTGGGTACTTCAGGGGAGTTAAAGGAAATCTGGTGTTCCTTGACGCCGCAGACGGCACGGATCTGGGGATTCCATTTGCGGTCTACGATTCGGTCACCAGGAAAAAGATCTTTGAGGATTCGGCATACGATTCAAGAATCGAAAACAGAGAGGTGGAACAATCACTTTTCAATCGGATGCGGGTTGCAACTGCTGCGGATGGAACGGTGATTCTAAAGTATTTGCGTGTCGCGGACGCGGGCTGCGACCTACACGCCAAGAAAGTGACTTGTTGGGAAGATGTCAGGAAAAAATTTGATTTAAAGAATCTTCAACCTCCTGTTTGTGTCCGTTATAAAAACCTCCCAACCGCATGGGAGTCGGCGATAGCATATCCGGTTGAAAGTTCTCTCTCAGTAAAACCTGAAACCAAGACGATTGCAGGTCCCATCAGGTGTTGGCCAGTAGACTAGCTTTACGGATCTTGATCTGCCCAAAGATAGGGTACTTCACGAAGATAAACCTGCGCCACGAAAGTAGCAGAACGCGGCTCACAGTTATTGTTGTTGGAGTTTGATGCTGCCGATGCCGCCATTCACCGAAAGATGGATGGTGGTCGGCGATTTGCCGTATGCCTCGTTCACATACTTCCCGTCTTCTTCCTTCAGGCCGTGCGTATCAATCGAACCCAAACCTCCGTGCACCACGGCCACGACACCCACATCCTTCGGCAAACGAATCGTCGCCTCGCCCACGCCGCCCTGAATCTCCGCCTCCAGATCCTTCGCCCGCTCGCCGGAAAGATCCACATCCGCCTGCCCCGCCCCTATGTTCAACTCCAGCCGCGTCAGGTCTACTTTCGCGAAACGGAACACGCCGCGGCCAGCTCCGACATCCACCTCCAGATCGAGCGGAATCGAATCGTTCACTTTCAAATTCCAGGTATTGTCGGAATTGGTCACCAGCGTCCCACCGCCATCCTGTTCAATTTGCAAATCTCCCGCGCCATTATTGACGGAATATTCAATTCTCGGCGCACCCCACGAGCTGCCAAACGAAAAATCAGCGTTCAACAGCGATTCCGCGCCGCCGCTCATCGCCAAATCTCCCGCGGGCATTTTCACCGACATCCGCACGGACTTGGCGCCCTTCGCGTCAATCGATTCCTGCCTGTGCGACTTCATCGTGGAATGGCTTGGCCATTCCCGGGCGGCAAACGTGTGCCCCCTCCAGATCAAAACAAGCAGCACCAGCAGAAACACAACGGTTCCCAGCATCGTGCCGACGGGAAATGTAGAAGGCGCCTCCGGATTTCGAAGTCGCTGCGAGCGGTCCCAGAACATCCCGGCACCGGCGAAAATCAGAATCAGCGGCCAATATTTCCCCACCACCGGCCAGGGATCAAAATTGGGAAGTTCGCGTGACAGTAATACCAGCCCGCCAAACGCAATCAGCAGCATCGGAAACACAACCGAGCCGGTCCGCACACCGCGATCTCGCCCCATCTTCAGACCTCTCTACCAGTAACTACGAAATTCCACCCAAAATGTTCCGTCCCACCTTTGGAGTGCGGGGGCTGTGCCCCCGCTATTACGACCTCGGCCCTGTCACCCAACTATCTTATGTAGCGGCCGCCTTCTGAGGCGGGCGCTCTTGTCTGTTCCCATCTGCTTCTGAGCGACCTGCACCCGGCAATCGGCATCCTATGTCCCTTACGTCCCAACGTCAATTCCCACCTCCCCAAATCCCTATGCTAAAGTTCGCTAAAGCACCCAAGGAAACGCACTCATGCCAAAGTTCGACCGCATCATCTGGATTGTCCTCGACAGCGTGGGCATCGGCCCTCTCCCCGACGCCGCCGACTACGGTGACACCGGCCGCAGCACGCTAGGCCACATCGCCGAATATCGCCCTCTGCAAATTCCCACACTCGTCGAACTCGGCCTCGCCAACATCGCCGCGCTCAAGCATCTTTCTCCCGCCCCGGCTCCCAAAGCTTCCTACGGCAAGGGCGCCACTCACTCCCCCGGCAAGGACACCACCACCGGACACTGGGAAATGGCCGGAGTCTGGCTCGATCAGGCCTTTCCCGTCTACCACCACGGCTTCCCGGCGGAAATAATCGAGCCGTTCGAAAAACAGATCGGCCGCAAAACACTCGGCAACAAGCCTGCCTCCGGCACCGAAATCCTGAAAGAACTGGGCGAAGAGCACGTCCGCACCGGTAAACCGATCGTCTACACCTCCGGCGACAGCGTTTTCCAGATCGCCGCGCACGAGAGCGTCATCCCCGTGCCAGAGCTTTATCGCATCTGCGAAATCGCGCGAAAACTTCTCGACGGCAAGCATCGCGTCGGCCGCGTAATCGCCCGGCCCTTCGAAGGAACTCCGGGCCACTTCGTGCGCACTTCTAGGCGCCACGATTACGCCGTCGATCCCCCCAAGCCGATGCTCATGGATGTGCTCGCCGAAAAGAAAATTCTCGTCTACGGCGTCGGGAAAATTCACGACATCTACAACGGACGCGGCGTGGACGACTACGCCACCACCAAATCGAACACCGATGGCATGGAAAAATTAACCGCGGCGATCCAACAACGGCCGCAAGGCCTGATCTTCTGCAACCTCGTGGATTTCGACATGCTTTACGGCCACCGCAAAGATCTGGAAGGTTTCGCCCGCTCGCTCGAAGAGTTCGATGCGCAATTGGCGCCCTATTTGAAATTGCTGACTGCCAGGGATCTACTGATCATCACGGCCGACCACGGCTGCGATCCCGACCCTCGCTGGGAAACCACCGACCACTCCCGCGAGTACGTTCCCATCCTCGCCCACACGCCCGCGCAAAAATCCGGCGCAAATCTTGGCACCAGAGCAACCCTAGCCGACATGGGCCAAACCATCGCAGAAAATTTTGGCGGCGCAATCCCTCACGGCGCCAGCTTCCTTCACCAGCTTGCGTAAAGCTGAAATCGGAGCGCCGACTTTCGGGAGAGCAACGTCCAAAGGGCGGCGCAACAGGGCGGCACTGCGGGCGGAGTTTAACCACCCCAAAGCTTGCGAGCTTCCTCGGCGATCAGGTCCGGCATTTCCTCGGGAAAGAAGAGCTTGGCTCCTTCCACTTTACGGACACCGCGGGAGTTGCCGAGCGTGCGATCCAGGTAGCTGGGGCTCGCTTGGGAAAAAATGGTATCAGCCGCTCCCCAGACGATACGAGCCGGAATTTTGCAGGTCTTGAGGGCGGGCTCAATCCCCGCGAGGGGGTTTGGCTCGAGGGCGACGGCGTAGGCGTTCGTTTGCCGCTTGCGCGCGGCTGAGCTGAGCAATGGTCCCAGATAATAATCGATTGCCTCGTCCGTGGGATGAGCGGGATCGGCGTAACAGAGGCCCCCGAGTCCGGTTGCCGAACGCGCGAGATCTTTGTCGGCAAGCCATGGCGCGAGAAATTTGTCTGCAAATTCACCCTGCTTCGCCAGAGCGATAACCGGCTGAACGGCGGGCGGCGGACTGTCGGGTTCCGTATCGCAATTGGTGAGAAGCGCGGTTCGCACGCGCTTCGGATGGCGCGTCATGAAGAGTTGGGCGATCGCGCCGCCGCTGTCGTTGGCAACCAGGTCCACGGACGAAATGGAGAGTTTGTCGAGAAATGCGGCGATCATGTCCGCCTGAGCGCCCACCGCAACGCTTTGCCCCGCCTGCATTTCCGTGAAGCCCATGCTGAGATAGTCGGGCGCGACGCAGCGGCGATGAGCCGCGAGCAGTGGAATAACGCCGCGCCACTGAAAACTATTCAATGGAAATCCGTGCAGAAAAAGTGCGGCGGGCCCTTTGCCGCGCTCAATATAGGCGATACGCCCGAACGATGTTTCGACGAACTTGCGCGAACCGTGGTAGTCCTTGGCGATCAAAGCGTCCAGCAGCGCGGGCGCCGCGCCTCTGGAGCCTCCGAACAGATTTTCTGCACCGGATGCTGCGAACGCCAATGCCGCTGAACCGATTTGAAGAAACTGTCTGCGAACCATGATTTCTTCCTCCCTTGCACGCATGATTGTACGAATCTTGAAGCGCGCCGCAATAACCTCGGAGGTAATGGACTGCGGGAAGAGACGGGTTAAACTATCCCTTCGTGATGAATACCGTGGACAACCGCGATGGAGCGGCGTTACAGGCGACCCGGTTGGGTGCGCTTCTGCGCCAATGGCGGTCAACGCGAAGAATGAGCCAGCTGGACTTGTCGCTGGAGGCGGAGATCTCTTCGCGGCACTTGAGTTTCGTGGAAAGCGGCAAAGCGCAGCCGAGCCGAGAAATGGTGACGCGGCTTGCGGATGCCCTGAACGTCCCGCTGCGAGAGCGCAATTCCCTTTTGATCGCTGCCGGCTTCGCACCCGTTTACCGTGAAACGGGAATGTCGGCTCCGGAAATGGCGTTGACCAAACGGGCCATGGAGCTGATCCTGAAACAGCAGGAGCCGTATCCCGCGATCGTCCAGGACCGGCATTGGAACCTGCTCCAAGCGAACCAGGGAGCTATGGACTTCCTGCATTTGACCCTGGGAGCAATTCCGAAAGAACGCAACATCGTGCGACACATGCTGAGTGAGAAGTACCTGAAACCTTTCATTGCCAATTGGGATGAAGTGGCGCGGGACCTGATCAGGCGGCTCCATCAGGAGGTTGCTTGGGTTCCCACCGACGACACGCTTCGCGAGCTCTTGTCCGAATCGCTGGCTTGTCCAGGCGTGCCGGAACATTGGCGCGCGCCGGAGCTGCAAGCGCCTGCCGCCCCGCTCCTGAATTTCATCATTCGCAAAGGCGGCGTGGAATTGCGCTTCTTTTCCACGTGGACGACGTTCGGATCGCCGCACGATGTGACGCTCGAAGAGCTGCGCATTGAGTCTTCGTTTCCGGCCGATGAAGCGACGGAAAAGGCGTGGCAGGAAGTGATTCGGCGCTAAGCGGGCAAAGGCGATGCCTCAGCGGCCGGTCGAGGTGGTGGAGGAGGCGTTGGGGGCGTAGTAGCCGTTGCGGGTGCGGGCGACGAGCTTCCCATGTCCCCGCGGCGGAATCACATCCACATGCACGGCTCGAAATGTTCCGTCCTTCGCCCCATTCGACGGGTAATACGCCAGCGTGTACTGGTGCCGGATATCGTGCGCCACCTGCTCGCAAATCGCGTGTACGTCGTCCACATTCTCCGGGAAAAACGCCAGCCCGCCAGAGGCCTGCGCAATTTCCGTCAGCGCCCTCTTGGCATTCTTCGCGCTGCGCTTGTTCTCCTGGCCCAGCAATCCGATCGTATAAATCACGGTTGACGTCTTTTGAATCTCCCGCAGCGTCTTCTCCAGCGAATTACGGCTCGTGTTGTCTTCGCCGTCCGTAACCACCAGCAGCACCTTTTTTTCTTTCTTGCCCTTCTTCACGTGATCCAGGGACCCGATGATGGCGTCGTAAAGCGCCGTGCTGCCCCGCGAATCAATCCGCTCCAGCGCTTCCTTCAGCTCTGGAATGCTGCTTGAAAAATCCTTGTCCAGGTCCAGGTAAAAATCGTCGTTGAAATTCACCACGAAGGCTTCGTCCTGCGGGTTGCTGCTCTGCACCAGCGTCAGCGCCGCCTCGTTCACCCGGGGCCGCTTGTCGCGCATGCTCCCGCTGTTGTCGATCACCAGTCCCATGCTGACCGGAATGTCCTCGCGCTTGAAGATGGAAAGCTTCTGCTCCACCTTGTCTTCATAGACGCGGAAGTTGTCCTGCGTCAGCCCGTCCACAAACTTTCCGCGATCGTCATTGACCGTCGTGTGCAGCACCACCAGGTTGACGTCCACCTTGATGCGCCCGCCCTGGGGAGACACGCCGGCCTCTTGCCCCGGCGGTGGCGGAGGAGGAACGGCGACAGGTATCTGCGCGAACGAACCGTCCGCCGCAAAGAACGCCGTAAATAACAGGCAGGCAATTACCAGCCCGAAAGATGGGACGCGGCTGCTCGTTTCAGTGAGCCGGCGCGTAGTATCCGGTCTTTGAATAAGTAGAGAGGGGCGGGAGTCCCTTGGGGGCGCGCAGCTTGACCTTGATTTTCCGCCAACGCGCGTCATGAACGTGATTGCTTGGTTTGTATCCCAATACATATTGATTGCGCAGCTCCATGCCGATTTTCGACGCGATATCCGGTAATTCATTTAGATGCTCGACAGCGAAAACGCGGCCACCCGTCAATTCCGTAATCTCGGAGAGCAGCGTTGGGCCGTTCAGCTCCTCCGGGGTGCGATTCCGGTAACCAAGCGGGTCGTAGATGCCGATGGCATAGAGCTGGGTATCCGCTTCCTTGACCAAACGCTTGATGTCGTTCTCGTTGTACCTGCTATGATTATCCCCTCCATCGGAAAGAATCAGCAAGGCGCGTTTTGCGTTATGTGCACCCCTCATCTGGCTCAGCCCCAGATAGATGGCGTCCAGCAGCGCCGTGCGGCCCCGCGGGGCCGTCACCATCATCCGGCTTTGCAGGTCTTCCACGCTGTTGGTGAAGGCGCTCGTCAATTCCGCCCGCTCGTTAAACGTAACCAGGAAGAATTCGTCCGCGGGATTTGCCGTCTTGAAAAAATCCAGCGCCGCCTCCCGTGCCTTGTCAATCTTGTTGGACATGCTGCCGCTGAAATCGAAAATCACGCCGATGGAAATGGGCACGTCCTCGGAGGAAAATGCCACAATTTCCTGCTCCACGTTGTCTTCATACACGCGGAAGTTATCCTGCTCCAGGCCGGTCACTAGCCGATTGAACGGATCCGTCACCGTAACATTTACCAGCGCAAGGTCCACGTCCGTTCGAATCACTTTTCCTGGGTGAATCGTTACAGACGGTGTGTTATGTGAAACATCGGTCAGCTTCGAAGGCGCAGGCGGCGGATCAGGGTTAGTCGGGCTGGAAGGCTCCTGTGCACGGAGCAAAGGTAGACTTGCCGCCAAAACAAGGCAGGCGCACAGCCGGGCGGCAGCCAATTCGGACAATACGCGAGACCTGCACCGATCGCGTTTCACGGCTCCCCCATCCTCCCGGTTTCCCCGGATGGCCGCGCGGATGACCCATCATAACACCCGCCATTCGGAAGGCAATAGCCCCTGATGCGCCGCCTAACGCCAGTGAAAGCGCGTCGGCCCCTGCCGAATGATTGTGTTAGCATCGGCATCAGAACTCCATCCTCAGGATTATGAGATGAGCGCTGACGAACCAAAGGTCATAGTGATTATTCCCGCGCGTTACGCTTCCACGCGCCTTCCCGGCAAGCCGCTTGTCTCGCTCGCCGGCAAGCCCATGGTCCAACGTGTCTACGAGCGTGCCAAACAAGCCCAGACGGTCCATCAAGTTGTGGTAGCCACCGACGATCAGCGCATCATCGACGCCGTACGCTCCTTCGGCGGCGAAGCCCGCATGACCCGTGCCGATCACCGAACCGGCACCGAACGCATCGCCGAAGTTGCCGCGCACGAGGCGGGCGACATCTTCGTCAACGTTCAGGGCGACGAACCGCTCGTCGATCCAGCGGCCATCGACGTGGCGGTCGCCGCGCTGCTCGAAGAACCCGCCGCCCAGATCGCCACCGTCGCCACACCCATCCGGCACGCCGGCGACATCATGGATCCCAATGTTGTGAAAACTGTCCTGGACTTCGAAGGCAACGGACTCTATTTTTCACGCGCACCGATCCCCTGGGTTCGCGACACCCAGCAGAAAATCCACGTGAAATATTGGAAGCACCTCGGACTTTACGTTTTCCAGCGCGACGCCCTGCTCGAATATTCCACCCTGCCCCAGGGGGAACTGGAAAAAATTGAACAGCTCGAGCAACTCCGTTGGCTGGAAAACGGTTGGAAAATCCGCGTCGCCGAAGTCCAGCATGACGCCGTCAGCGTGGACGTTCCCGAAGACGTAACCCGCGTCGAAAAACTCCTCCACGAACAACCGCGCCCTTGACCCGTTTTTTGCCTTTGTCGCGGCCGCCTTCTGAGATCCGGTTCTTGGACCACGAATGCCTTTACGGAGCGGGCGCCTTCATGTAGCACAGGCCTCAGCCTGTGTTCTTACACTTTCTCTGAGCACTCCCCTCCAACCTCTGCGCCCTCCGTGTTAACTCTTTTCGATTTTCGATTTTCGATTTTCGATTTTCGATTTTCCAATTTCTATTTTCTATTTTCACTTCTTATCACTGCGTCTGTTGCGTAGCCACTCCCGCCGTAACCCGGTTCCCGTCTGAACAAACCATCAGCACCGTCCCGCCATCCGCAAAATAGGCCACGAAATTCACCGTAAACGCGTTCGGCCCGCCAATCACGATTTTGTACACATTGTTTTGCGTCCCATCTCCGGCAATGGTCACGCTCCCGGAAATTCCCGCGTTCAGCGTAACTCCATTCGTATTGATCGTGTTCAGTCCCAGCTGGGCATAGTCCACCACGCCGGCGATGTTGCTGGCCGCCGCGTTCGTTTGGACATATTGCCCCACGTAGTTCTCACTAAACGCAGAGGGCGCCACTATTTCTATCCCGCTCCAGCTGAAACTGTAATTCCCCGCCAGTCCCGCGGTGGTAAACGATGTCGCCGACTGCGAGACCATCGTTCCGTCCGTCACCACCCCCGCGCTCACGTCCTGAATCACCGCCTGCGTCGGCGAATACAAGTAAAATACATACGTAACCGTGCCAGTCGACGAGTTGTGAAACGTAAAAGTCCCCCGCCCGCTTCCCGCATTGGCGGTATCAATCGCATAAGTCGTACCGGAGGCCCCCAAACTCGGCGTCAGTTGAGAGGTGTTTCCGTCGTTATTTTCAAAAAACGAAATCGTGCCGATTCCTCCCGCGCCATCCGCGGTGAAACGCCCCACCCGATTGATCGGTCCAAAGTTTCCCGTGGTCTCCGATCCTCCGCTCAGAAACGCGAAACTCCCTGTGAACCCGGAATTTTGCGTCGGAATCACGCCTGTCTGCAGAATCGCCGGACCCGAACTCCCCCCAAGGGCATCCTCTTCCAGCAAGTTCACTCGCGTATTGTTCACGATATAGAATGCGAAGGTTCTTCCGTCCAGCGTCATTGTTCCGCGGCCAAAATTTGTGCCATTCCCGGTGGTGTCCATTTGATACGTGCTCGGCGTCAGCGCGGCCGCTCCCGTCGGCCCGGACGCGCTATCATTCACGTCGGCCGTGCCGCCCGTGATATTTCCATTGCCATCCGCCCCAAACTCGCCGATCAGCGAAATCACGGAAGGCGTGGTGCTTGTGAAGGAAATCCCGGACAAATCAAACACGTACTTTCCAATGATCCCGTTTAAGGAGAACTGCAGGGGCGTCTGCAACTCCAGGCTCCCGCTTGTCGAGGCCAATCCATCCGTCTCCACCAGAGACCCTTGACTGTTCGATTGGAGCGACACACTGAGTTGCAAACTTCCTCCGGTGGTCGCGTTCAGCACAATCAATCCCCGCCCATTCGCCTGAATCTGATAGGTCCCATTGGAAAATGTAACGATGGATGCCGGGCTTCCGCTCCCCAGATTCAGCACGTCCTCCAGCCCTGACGTGATATGCCCTTGCCCGTCCGCCGCGATACTCCCGACCCGCGCGACATACGCCCCGGAAGTTAGCTCGATGCCGCTCAACGAAAATGCGTACTGTCCCTTCAGGCTGGCATTGGAAAAGTTTCCCGTGGGAGGTGGCGGCGTGATCGGCCCACCGCTGCCCCCGCACGCGGCCATATAGCCCGCAACCGCAATCGCAGCCAGATGAAAAATCCGCTTCATGCCGCACCCCTGCCCGACGTGGAGGACTGTGTGTTTCGCGGCGCGACATAGGGAATCGGGAATCCGCGCGTAGTTCTCACCGACAGTGCATGAGTTCCCTTTTGCACGATCCGCGCGACAAATAAATTGCCGCTCCCCGCCGCCATGCTTTCTCCGACAATCCGCAACGTGTCCCCAGTCTCAATCGAGAAATGGTTCGCTGCCAGAAGTCGCGAGTCCCCCAGGTGCACTTCAATCACTCCGGAACTCGACTGCACGGTCGCTCGCGCCCCGAATGGCGCCGTTTTGGAATTTGCTGAATATGCCACGACTGTGCCAACAACATCGCTCTCCCGCTTTACGTCATATTCGCCAACCCGCGTCGCCGGAACCGCCGCCGGCTGTTGCCCAAGCGCGCTGCCGCAAAGCGCCATCGGGCACGCGGCAAAAATCCACAACCTCCTGCTGCTCATGTCCGCCTCTTCCCCGGGAAATTTGTTCCCCACCCAACAAACCTTACTCCATTTTCGCCATTTACGAACCCAGCCACCGAACAAATGTCGCGTGCCCAGAAAATTTTCCGATTCTTTCGAGCAAAGACTTCTCATTGACACAACTCCGGCTTCCGAACATAATTATATGTACGTCAATCCTGCGGAGGTTCGACAAGCTCAATTCTGCTCGGTGCGGAGGCGAGCGACCCGGATGGCGCCAAAATATATTTTTGTAACCGGCGGTGTTGTTTCTTCTCTCGGCAAGGGCGTAGCGGCATCTTCCATCGGTTGTCTCCTCGAAAGTCGCGGCTTTAAAATCACCATCCAAAAATGTGATCCGTACCTGAACGTGGATCCCGGCACCATGAGCCCGTATCAGCACGGCGAGGTCTTTGTCACCGACGATGGAGCCGAAACCGACCTCGATCTCGGCCACTACGAACGCTTCACCCACGTCAAGCTTACCCGCGACAATAACTGGACCAGCGGCCGCATCTACGAAACCATCCTCTCCAAGGAACGCCGCGGCGATTACCTCGGCAAAACCGTCCAGGTCATCCCCCACGTCACCGACGAAATCAAACGCTGCTTCAAGCGCGTCGCCGAAGGTGTCGACATCGTGATCGTCGAAATCGGAGGCACCGTTGGCGATATCGAATCCCTTCCTTTCCTCGAAGCCATCCGCCAGATGCGCCTCGAACTCGGCGCCGAAAACACTTTATTTGTCCACGTAACACTGGTTCCCTACATCGCCGCCGCCGGCGAACTGAAGACGAAGCCCACCCAGCACTCCGTTAAAGAGATGCTCGGCATCGGGATTCAGCCCGATGTTCTTCTCTGCCGCAGCGATCGCCACATCTCCGAGGATCTCAAGAAAAAGATCGCTCTCTTCTGCAACGTCGCCGATTCCTGCGTGATTTCCATGGAAGACGTGAAGACGATATACGAGGTCCCGGTCGAACTAAGCAAGGAAGGCCTCGACGCGCAAATCATTCGCCTGCTTCGCCTCGAAGAACGCCCCGCCAACATGCAGCCGTGGCTCGACATGCTGCAAGGCCTGCACCACCCGAAAGGCGAAGTGCGCATCGGCATCGTCGGCAAGTACGTCCAGCTCGAAGACGCCTACAAAAGTTTGCGCGAAGCCCTTTTGCACGGCGGCCTCGCCCACCATCACAAAACCGTCATCGACTGGATCGAATCCGAAGAAATCGATTCCCTCGAAACCGCCGAAAAGCGCCTCAAGGGCTACGACGGCATCCTCGTCCCCGGCGGCTTCGGCAAGCGGGGCATTCAAGGGATGGTCTACACCATCCAGTACGCCCGCGATCACAAAATTCCCTTCTTCGGAATCTGCCTGGGCATGCAGTGCGCCACCATCGAATATGCCCGCGACGCCGCCTGCTTGAAGCAAGCAGACAGCACCGAATTCGATCCTCAAACTCCACACCGCGTGATTTACAAATTGCGCGAACTCCTCGGCGTGGACGAAATGGGCGGCACCATGCGCCTCGGCGCCTGGCCGTGCAAACTCGAGCCCGGCTCTCTGGCCAACAAAGCCTACGGCAAAACCGAAATCAGCGAGCGCCATCGTCACCGCTACGAATTCAATCGCGAGTACGAAAAGACTCTAACCGCCGCCGGCCTCCGCATCACCGGCCGTACTCCGGACGACAATTACGTCGAAATCATCGAAGCCCCGAACCACCCCTGGTTCCTCGGTTGCCAATTCCATCCCGAATTCAAATCCAAGCCCCTCGAGCCGCACCCGCTCTTTGCCGCCTTCATCGGCGCCTCGCTAGAACACAAACTCCAAAAATCGCGCCCCACATCCGGTGCAGTCACCGCCGAAGCCCAGCCTCCCGCGCCCGCCGTGCGGGCGACCCCCCACGCCACCGCGTAGCGGCCACCTTCAGGTGGCCCCGCATGCCTTTGTAGCGGCCGCCTTCCGAGGCGGGCGTTCTTCTCTGCGTACTCCGTGCTCTTCCTCTGTGCCCTCTGTGTTAAATTCCTTTCCGGTCCCACCTCTTCCACACCCGAGCAGCGGCTGTGATATCTTCGTTGTTTCGAATGACACACACTCACGAAATCCCTCTAGGATCTCTCCGCCTCGGCGGCAACAGTCCCCTCTTCCTCATCGCCGGTCCCTGCGTCATCGAATCCGAATCCCACGCCCGCTCCATGGCCGAGCGCGTCGCAAAAATCGCCTCCGACGCCGGCGTCCCTTACATCTTCAAAGCATCCTACGACAAAGCCAATCGCTCCTCCGTCAAAGCCTTCCGCGGCCCCGGCATAACCGAAGGCCTCCGCATCCTTTCCAAAATTAAATCCGACCTGCATCTCCCGATCCTCACCGACATTCATGACTCCTCGCAGGCTGCTCCCGCCGCCGAAGTCGTCGACATCCTCCAAATCCCAGCCTTCCTCTCGCGTCAAACCGATCTCCTGGTCGCCGCCGCCAAAACCGGCCGCATCGTCAACGTAAAAAAGGCACAATTCCTCTCCCCCTGGGACATGGGCAACGTCGCCGAGAAAATCACCGCCGCCGGCAATCCCAAAATCATCCTCACCGAACGCGGCGCCAGCTTCGGCTACAACAATCTCGTCGTAGATATGCGCACCTTTCCCGTCCTCGCGAAATTCGGTTACCCTGTCGTTTATGACGTAACTCACTCCGTCCAGCTCCCCGGCGGCCAAGGCCACGCCAGCGGCGGCCAGCCCGAATTCATCGAACCTCTCGCCCGCGCCGGCGTAGCCACAGGTGTGGACGGTATCTTCCTCGAAACCCACGACAATCCCGCCGCGGCTCTCTCCGACGGCCCCAACGCTCTGCCCCTCGCGCAACTCCCCCAACTCCTCGCCCGCCTCAAAGAACTTTCCACTCTCGTCCGCCGCTGGAGCAACGCATGAGCCTCGACACGGCCCGTCGCGTACTACGCATCGAAGCCCAGGCCATTCAGGATGTCCTCGCGCGCCTCGACACATCCTTCGCCCGCGCCGTCGATCTTCTCTTTGCCTGCAAAGGCCGCGTCGTCGTCACCGGCATGGGCAAGTCCGGCCTCGTCGGCCGCAAAATCTCGGCCACATTTTCCAGCACCGGCTCGCCTTCCTTTTTCTTGCATCCCGCTGAAGCGCTCCACGGCGACCTCGGCATGTTGGCCAAGGGCGACACTCTCCTCGCCATCACCTACGGCGGTGAAACCCAGGAGATCCTCAACCTCCTCGAATCTCTGAAACGCCTCGAAATCCCCATCGTCACCCTTACCGGAAATCCCAAATCCACGCTCGCCGAAGCCAGCGAAGTCGTTCTCGACGTCAGCGTCAAAGAAGAAGCCTGCTCGCTCAATCTCGCTCCCACCGCCAGCACCACGGTGGCCATGGCCGTCGGCGACGCCCTCGCCGTTTCCCTCCTCGATCGCCGCGGCTTCCAACACGACGACTTCGCCGCCCTCCATCCCGCCGGCCGCCTCGGCAAAAAACTTCTACGCGTCGAACACCTCATGCACTCGGGCGATGCACTGCCGCGCGTCTCTCTCGAAACGCCCATGCCCGCCACCTTTCACGAAATGTCCGCCAAGAAACTCGGCATGACCACCGTCACCGCTCCCGACGGCAAGCTCGCCGGCATCCTCACCGATGGCGATCTCCGCCGCCTGATGGAAAAACACGGCGGCGCCACCCTTTCCATGACCGCCGGCGATTGCATGGTCCGCAACCCGCAAACGATCAATCCGAAACTCCTGGCCAGCGAAGCCCTCAACCTCATGGAAAAAAAGAAAATCACCTCCGTAGTAGTCGTCGACGCCTCCCAAAAAGTAGTCGGCGTAGTCCACCTCCACGATCTGTGGACCCTCGAACTCATCTAACTGTAGTGGCCGATCTTCAGGTCGGTCCCCCGGGAACGTCATTTTCCCGAATGGCGTTTCTCTCTGCTGCTTCCTCTGCGAACTCGGCGCTTTCAGCGTCGTCTGCGTTAGATTCTTTCTTCCTGCTATCAGATCACTGTTCGCTGTTATCACGTCCTTTTCTTGCTAAACTTGTCCGCTCATCTCTCAACCGGAGGCCGTCTTGTCCCCAACTCCCAAAATCTCTCCCGCCCTAAAAAAACGCGCCGCTCAAATCAAACTCCTGCTCATGGACGTCGACGGCACCATGACCGACGGCGGCGTGATCCTCCTCTCCCAACCCGACGGCTCCGCTCTTGAAATCAAACGATTCGACGCCCACGACGGCCAGGGCCTCACCCTCGCCCACACCGCCGGCATCCGCACCGGCTGCATCACTGGTCGCGAGAGCCCTGCCCTCCTGCGCCGCGCCCGCGAAATGAACATGGAATTCGTTTACATGAAGATCGCTCTCAAGATGCCCGCCTACGAAGAAATCCTGGCCAAAGCCGGCGTGAAAGACGCCGAAGTGGCCTACGTCGGCGACGACCTGCCCGACATTCCCATCCTCAAACGCGTCGGCCTGGCCGTCGCCGTCGGTGACGCCGTCGCCGACGTAAAGAAAATCGCCCACTACACCACCAAGGCCCACGCCGGAAGGGGCGCCATTCGCGAAGCTATCGAACTCATCCTCAAATCCAGGGGCAACTGGGACGAACTAATCGACAAAGCCCGTGCTTGATGCTACATTCCCCGCCACGCAATCCTGGCGGGGGAACTCTTCGATGAAAACAAATTATGCTGCTGTATTTATCGCGGCGCTTGCCTACTGGCTGCTCGGCGCTGTCTGGTATGGCGTGCTCTTCGGCGCTCGATGGATGGTTCTCGAAAAAGTCAGCGTGGAGCAGGCCAAGAGCATGAACCCGGTAGTGCCCTACGTCGTCAGTTTCGTCCTTAATATTCTTATCGCCTATTCCCTCGCCCAAATCTGCATCTGGCGCAACGCCAACACCATCGGCCGCGGCGCCTCAGTCGGCGTTCTCCTCTGGATTGGCTTCGTCGGCCCCATCACCTTCACCACCTACATGTACGAAATGCGTCCCACCGAACTATTCGCCATCAACCAGTTTTACCCGCTTGCAGGTATGGTCCTGATGGGCGCCATCATCGGCACCTGGACCAAAAAATCCGCCTAGCCTCCCCTTCCGCGCCTATGTAGCGGCCGCCTTCCGAGGCGGGCGCTGTTTCATTTCTTCCTCTCTTCATTCCTCTCTGTAGCGCAGGCTTTCAAGCCAGCTTCTTGGGTTCCTCTTCTCAGCGGCCTCTTCGTACTCCGCGTTAATCTCTTCTCTTCGAAATTCGCGATCTGTCCTTACTTTTCACCTCATCTCAATACATAATAGATATTCGTTTCCCAGGAGCGAGGTATCCCAGCGTGATGAATGCATGGCACGATGTTTCCCCCGGCAAGGAACTCCCCCGCGATTTCCAGGCCGTCATCGAAATTCCCCTCGGTTCCAACGTCAAATACGAACTCGACAAAGCCACCGGCCTCATCAGGGTCGACCGCATCATCCACTCCGCCGTCTTCTATCCCGCCAACTACGGCTTCATCCCGCAAACCTACGCCGAAGACAACGATCCTCTCGACGTCCTCGTCCTCTGCCAGGAACCGGTCCAACCGCTCGCGCTCATTAAAGCGCGCGCCATCGGCGTCATGACCATGATCGACGGCGGCGCCAGCGACGACAAAATCATCGCCGTCGCCACCAATGACCCCGAATTCAGCGACTACATCGAAGCCCGCGATCTTCCGCCACACCGCCTTCTCGTCCTAAAGCGTTTTTTCTCGGACTACAAGCAACTCGAAGGCAAGCAAGTCCAGGTCGAAGACATTCGCCCCGCCTACGCCGCCATGAACATCATCGAAAAATCCCTGGCCCGCTACGCCGCCCTCCGCGACGAACTCCGCGCCACTCCCAGCTATTAGCCGTTGTAGCGGCCGCCGATCATGGCGGGCGCCGTCGTGTAGCACAGGCTTCAGCCTGTGTTCTTGCCGTTCTCTTCTCAGCGTCCTCTGCGCTCTCTGCGTCCTCTGCGTTAAATTCTTCTCTTCTTCTTTTTCGCATCACCCTAAAATTTCCCCTCAACTTATGAGACGATATCCCCACCAAGGCAAACCATGCATCCCATCCTTAAATGGTCTGTACTCGCCGTCGCAATCCTTCTTCTCGTAGTCTGCGTCAGCCTCAGCATCCTCGCGGGCAGCCCCAAAGATGCTATCGGCATGGTCCGCTACGCCCTGCCTCACATGCATCGCGGCAATCTCCAGGTTGGCAGCGATGCCCCCGACGCGATTCTTGTCTCGCTCGATGGTGCTACCCGCTTTCACCTCCGCGAACGCACCCAGGGCAGACCGCTCGTCCTCGTTTTCGGCAGCTTCACTTGACCACCCTTCCGTCGCCAGGTTGGCGACATCGCGCAAATCTTCAACGACTATAAAGACCGCGCCGATTTCCTGACCATCTACGTCCGCGAAGCCCACCCGCTCGACGAGTGGCAGATGAAGTCCAACGAAAAAGACAAAGACAACGTTTGCTACGCCCAGCCGAAAACCCTCGCCCAGCGCGTCGCCATCGCCAACGACTTCACCCGGCGCTTCAAATACTCCGTCCCCTTCGGCATCGACCAAATGACCAACGCCGCCAATGATGCTTACGCCGCTTGGCCCGAGCGCCTCTACATCCTGGACGAGCAAGGCCGCATCGTCTACAAAGGCGGAAACGGCCCCTTCAAATACAATCCCAAGGAAGTCCGGGACTGGCTCGCCAATCGTTTCGGCGAAGTAAAACACCCCGAAGTCCCTTCACCGGACAAAAAGACCTAGCGACCAGCGCCATTAGAAATCCGTGACACACCGCCCCACCCGTAAATCGCCGGCGAAACCCGATTCCTCCCGCAAGATAGGCTTGGCCCGCGCACTTTCCAAACTCGGCTACTGTTCTCGTCAGCAGGCATTCGAATTAATCCGCCAGGGCAAAGTCCGCCTCAACGGCACCACGCCAAAAAATCCCGAGACTCCTGTCCGCCTCGGCGCTGATCGCATCGAGGTGCAGGGCCACGCCCTGAAGCCCGCACGCAAAATCTACCTGATGCTCAACAAGCCGCGCGGCATCGTCACTTCCGCAGCCGACGAAAAAGGCCGCGACACCGTCTACGCACTCTTGCCCTCAGACCAACCCTGGCTCGCACCAGTCGGCCGCCTCGACAAAGCCAGCGAAGGCTTGCTCCTTTTCACAAACGATTCCGAGTGGAACGCCCGCGTCACCGACCCCGCCACGCATCTCGACAAGACCTACCACGTCCAAATCGCCGCCGTCGCGAATCCATCTCTCCTCGAATCGTTGCAACGTGGTGTGGAAACCGAACGCAACGAACTCCTCCGCTGCAAGCGCGCAACTCTCCTCCGCGCGGGCGAAAAAAACTCCTGGCTCGAAATCATTCTCGACGAAGGAAAAAACCGCCACATCCGCCGCATACTCGACGCCCACGGCATCGAAGTCCTCCGCCTCATCCGCATCTCCATCGGCCCCCTCCACCTCGGCGACCTCCCCAAAGCCGCCCATCGCCCCCTTACCCCCGCCGAACTAAGTGCCCTGAATCGCGCCATGCACTCTTTGTAGCGGCCGCCTTCCGAGGCGGGCGCCTTTCGCTTCTCTGTGCTCTGTGCTCTCTGCGCTCCGACCTCTGAGCCCTCTGTGTTAAAATCTTTTTTCTTTCTTCCCAGTGGCCACCCCTCAAAATATTCTGGTGAAAAACTCGCACCCATGAAAAATCCACAATGGCTCCAATGGGCTCAACGCCTCCAGGCCATCGCACAAAATGGCCTCACCTACGCAAAGGATCCCTTCGATCTCGAACGTTTCAACCAAATCCGCCAAATCGCCGCCGAAATGCTCGCCTCGTCGGACGATCCCCACACCACAGATTCCGTAATTGATCTCTTCAAAACGAATTTCGGTTACGCCACCCCGAAAGTCGACGTCCGCGCCGCCGTCTTCGACAAAGATCGCATCCTCCTCGTCAAAGAGCGCAACGACGGTTACTGGACCCTCCCCGGCGGCTGGGCCGACATCGGTGATGCGCCCAGCGTCGCTGCCCTCCGCGAAGTCCGCGAAGAATCCGGCTACGAAGCCAAAGCGGAGAAGCTAGCCGCCGTCTACGACCACAATCTCCACGATCACCCTCCGTATCCCTTCCACGCCTACAAGCTCTTCTTCCTCTGCACCCTCACCGGTGGCGCAGCTCAGCCAAGCCTCGAAACCACCGCCGTGGACTTCTTCCCCGAAAACGCCATCCCGCCCCTCTCCCTCCCCCCCGTTACTCCCACCCAAATCCAGCACATGTTCAACCACCTCCGCCACCCCGAGTGGCCCACCGCCTTCGACTAACCAACCCAGCGTAGCGGCCACCTTCAGGTGGCCCTGCCCCAGTAGCACAGGCTTCAGCCTGTGTTCTTGGGTATTTCTTCTCCGCGAAACCTCTGCGTCTCTGCGTTATCTTTTCTCCTTCTCCACCCTTCGTTGCCTCCACCCCAGAATCATTGGCAAATCCTCCCCAACCTGGGCTACAATCTAGCCGGTTAGCGAGCGGCCCATACCCGGAATCCTTTGGCTTTTTCCATGCTTTTTGAGCGATTCCGGACTTGGTTGCTCCATACAGCAAAGCGCTTTGATTTTCCCGGCGCTCGTCGTCGCCTTACCGCTGCCGGACTTTCCCGGAGAAGCCGGGAGCAGCTTGGGGTGCTTAATGTCCACAGTTCCGAACATCGTTCATTCGCGCGTTCTCCCCGAAAGCCAATCCGGCGAACTCCTCCATTTTTCCCGCGAAAGCGTCCAGTGGGAATGGATGAGCATGTCTGCCCGCCGCCTCAATCCCGGCGAAACCTATTCCGCATCCACCCAAGGAGAGGAAGCCGCTTTCGTCCTTCTCGGCGGCCGCTGTACCGTAAATTGGGGCACAGGCTCGCATTCCATCGGACAGCGCAAAAATGTTTTCGATGGCCTGCCCTATTGCCTCTATCTCCCCACCGGTCATTCCGTCAACTTCCAGGCGGAAACAGTTTGTGAAATCGCCGAATGCCGCGTCCCCTCCCAGGCGAAGCTCCAGCCCAAATTGATCACTCCTAAGGACGTCATTAGCGGCCTCCGCGGCGGCGGAAACGCTTCCCGCCAGATCGTCGACATCATCCGCCCGGACTTCCCCGCCGACAAACTCGTCGTCATTGAGGTCTACACTCCCGGCGGCAACTGGTCCAGCTTCCCTCCTCACAAACACGACGTCCACAACCCGCCAGCCGAAGTCGACCTCGACGAAATCTACTACTACCGGATCAGCCGCCCGAAAGGAGGATTCGCCCTTCAGCGCCTGTACTCTCCCGACCTGTCGCGCGACACAACGGTCCGCGCTCAGGACGGTGACGCGGTCCTCGTCCGCTCCGGCTTCCATCCCGTCGTCGCGGGTCCCGGCTACGACGTCTACTACCTCAACTTCCTCGCTGGCACTTCCCGGACTCTGGCCGTGACCGAAGACCCCAATCACGTCTGGCTGAAATCCACCTGGAAAGACATGGATCCGCGATTGCCGTTGGTTCGCTGAAGCAGTACACTTCCCGCAACTCCAGAGGGACAGGTCAATGGCCAAAACTCACCCAGGCAGACGCAGCGGAAACCACTCCGATAAGCGCTTAGAGTTTTCTGCGTTTTCGCGCTGGCATTTCCTCGCGCTTCTGCCGCAGGCTTATCCCCGTTCCTGCGCTCCTCTCGGAAGGAGATTCTCTCCATGACCCGCCGCCTCACCGTGGCCCAGGCCATCGTCGCTTTCCTGCAAGCCCAATTTTCCAGCCGAGACTCCCAGGAGCATCGCTTCATCGAAGGCTGCTTCGGCATCTTCGGCCATGGAAACGTCGCCGGCATGGGCCAGGCTCTCGAACAAAACCCCGGCCTCCGCTACTACCTCTGCCGCAACGAACAGGCCATGGTCCACACTGCCGCGGCCTTCGCCAAAACCAGTTTCCGCTTGCGCACGCTTGCCTGCACCACTTCCATCGGTCCCGGCGCCACCAACATGCTCACCGGCGCCGCTGCCGCAACCATCAATCGCGTCCCCGTCTTGTTGCTCCCCGGCGACATTTTCGCCCGCCGCAATGTCGCTCCCGTCCTCCAGCAACTCGAATCTCCCTCCACTCAGGATATTTCCGTCAACGATTGTTTCAAGCCCGTCTCCCGCTACTGGGATCGCATCCAGCGCGCCGAACAACTCCTCACTTCCCTGCCCGAAGCCATGCGCGTCCTCACCTCTCCCGCGGACACCGGCGCCGTCACCCTGAGCCTCCCGCAAGATGTCCAAGCCGAAGCCTTCGACTTTCCCGAAGAATTTTTTGGCAAACGCGTCTGGATCATTCCCCGTACGCGTTGCGATCAAGCGCTCCTGACCCAAGCCGCCGCATTAATCCGCCAGGCAAAAAAACCTCTCATCGTCGCCGGGGGCGGCGTTCTCTACTCCGAAGCCTCTCGCGCCCTCGCAAATTTCGCCGAAGCCACCGGCATCCCCGTCTGCGAGACGCAATCCGGCAAAGGCTCCTTGCCCTACGACCATCCGCAACAATTCGGCGCAGTCGGCGTCACCGGCACCCCGGGCGCAAACATCCTCGCCCGCGAAGCCGACCTTGTCATCGGCATCGGCACGCGATACTCCGATTTCACCAGCGCCTCCAAAACCGCCTTCCAGAATCCCAGCGTTCGCTTCATCAATATCAACGTCGCCGAATTCGACGCCTACAAACACGCCGCGCTTCCTCTGACAGGCGACGCCCGCGCAACGCTGGAAGAACTCCAGTTCGCAATCGCCGGCTTCCAGGTCGAGAAAAGCTACGCCGCGCGCATCGCCGCCTTTCGTGCCGACTGGGAAAAAGAAGTCGATCGCATCTATGCCGTCCGCAAAACCCCGCCGCTCTTCCAGGGCGAAGTGATCGGCGCGCTCAACTCCTTCACCGCAGGCTCCGACATCCTCGTCTGCGCCGCCGGCAGCCTTCCCGGCGATCTCCACAAACTCTGGCGCACCCGCCAGGCCGGCGGCTACCACATGGAATATGGCTACTCCTGCATGGGATATGAAATTGCCGGCGGACTCGGCGCGAAAATGGCCAACCCAAATCGCGAAGTCTACGTGATGGTCGGCGACGGCTCTTACCTGATGATGGCCCAGGAGATCGTCACCTCCCTGCAAGAAGGCGTGAAACTCAACATCGTCCTTCTCGACAATCACGGCTTCTCCAGCATCGGCGGCCTCAGCCGCGGCTGCGGTAACGAAGGCATGGGCACCAACTACCGCTTTCGCCGCGACGACAAATACGACGGCGACACAGTCCCCGTGGACTTCGTCGCCAACGCCGCCAGCCTCGGGGCCTGGACCATCCGTGCCAAAACGCACGACGAACTCTGTAAAGCGCTCGCCTCGGCGCGAAGGCAAGACCGCACCTCCGTCGTCGTCGTCGAAACTTCCTATGACGAACGCGTCCCCGGCTACGAATCCTGGTGGGATGTCCCCATCGCCGAAGTCTCCGAGCGTGACTCCGTCCGCGAGGCCCGCAAAAAGTACGAGGAAGCGCGCAAGAAGGAACGTTTTTTCTTTTAGGAAATGAATTTCGAATTGCAGAAAGGCAGTCGGGCCCCGAAATCTTTTCGCATCCGAAAGAGGCCGGCGTGGAAACAACCACTGGGACACTGGAAGCGGGCCCCCCTGCGCAACCCCACCTGAAGCGCGTCCTCGGCCTTTGGGACCTCATCTACTACGGCGTCATCCTCACTTCGCCCATCGCCGCCGTCCCCCTCTTCGGCGAAGCCCAAGTCCTCTCCCATGGACACGCTGTCACCACCCTGCTTCTCGCCATGGTCGCCATGTCCGTCACCGCCGTCAGCTTCGGCCGCATGGCCACCGTTTATCCTTCCTCCGGCTCCGTCTACACCTACATCAGCAAAGGACTCAATCCTCATGTCGGCTTCGTCGTCGGCTGGGCCATGTTTCTCGAATATCTTTTTCAGCCGATCCAGAACGCGCTCTACGCCGTCCTCGCCATCCAGCGCATGGCACCCAAAATTCCCTTCGCCATCCTCGCTGCGTTGGCCGTCGGCCTCATCACCTTTATGACCGTCCAGGGCATCAAATTCACCGCCCGCACCAACGAAGTTCTCCTCTCCTTCATGGTTCTGGTCACTCTCGCTTTCATCATTGAAGCCTTCCGTTACATCATCCTCCACCAGCATCTCTCCGGCCTCATCTCTATGACGCCGATCTACAATCCCGAGACCTTTAATTTTCGCCTCGTCGCCTCGGGCACCGGCCTCGCCGCGCTGGTCTTCATCGGTTTCGACGGCGTTTCCATCCTTGCCGAAGAGGTCGAAAATCCTCGCCGCAATGTCCTGCTCGCTTCCGTCCTCGTCTGCATCTTCACGGGACTCTTCAGCGGCTTCCAGGTTTATATGGCACAGCGCGTTTTGCCGGACTACTCCACCTACGCGAATCCTGAAACCGCGTTCATGGACGTCGCCCGCGCCGCCAGCGGTCCCTGGCTCTTTCACGCCTACGGCATCATGCTCCTCGTTTCCAGCATTGCCTGCGGCCTTGCCGGACACGTCGGCGCTTCGCGCCTTCTCTTCAGCATGGGCCGCGACAATGTCCTCCCTAAAAAAATCTTCGGCCACATCAGCCCCACAAAAGGCAATCCCATCTACAACGTTTGGATCGTCGGTGTCCTTGCCTACATCGGCGTGCTCACGATTCCCTGGGAACTCGCCGCCGAAATCGTCACCTTCGGCGCGCTGATCGCCTTCATGGGCGTCAACCTCGTCTCCTTGCTGCACTTTTCCTTCGGCCCGGAAAACGCCGGCAAACGCAACTTCTTCCTCGACGCCTTCGTCCCCGGCTTCGGTTTCGTTTTTTGCTTTGGATTGTTATTCAGCCTGCAGAACTGGACCAAATGGGCCGGCATCCTCTGGCTGGTGGTGGGAATTCTCTACGCCGCCTACAAAACCAAAGGTTTCACTCTCCGCCCCAAACTCTTCGACTTCAGCGAAACCTGACTCGCGCTTTTGTAGGGGCCGCCGACCGTGGCGGGCTCTACTTCGTTTCTATTCTCAGCGCACTCCGCGTTAAACTCTTTTCCCTGTTTTCTATTTTCCAATTTCTATTTTCGATTCTCCGCCAGTCCGCAATCCAAACCCGCAAGACTCCCGAATCCTCAATTCCGGCTGCAACTTCCGCACCACCGCCCTGCCCCCATCCCCCGCAATCCTCTGAATCAAAAGCTCCGCCGCCTCCGTCCCCAACTGGTGCTTCGGCAATTCCACCGTCGTCAGCCGCGGCCGGAAAATTCCCAGCCACGGATAATCATCAAAGCTCACCAGCCCGAAATCCTCCGGGCATCGCAATCCCATCTCCTCCGCCGCCTGCAGCAATCCAATCGTCATCAGATGATTCGCCACATAAATCCCATCCGGCCGCCGCGAAAGCAGCGAATGCCCCGCGCGAAATCCCGATTCCAGCCGGTAATCCCCTTCAATCACCAGATCCTCTTCGTACCGCAACCCCTCCGCCTTCAAGGCATCATGAAATCCCTGCCAGCGTTCCTTCGCATTGCTCACTTTCAGCGGCCCGCTGATCAGCCCGATTCGTTTCCGTCCCGCCCGTGCCAGGTGCGACACCGCTTCATACGCCCCGTGGTAATCATCAGTAATCACCGCATCCTTCGTCAGTTTCGGATACGTGCGCATCACCAGGACGAACGGAATATCCACCTCTTTAATCATCTGCCGCAACGGCGGCCTGAAATCTCCTGCCGCCTTCGTCAGCAGTATTCCGTCCACTCGCTTCGAAAGCAGCAGTTCAATCGCCTTCTCTTCCTTGTCCAGCGAATCGTCGCTGTTGCAGAGCAGCAGGTTGTAGCCATGTTTCTGCGCCGCATCTTCCGCCCCGCGCACCACAATCGGAAAAAACGGGTTCCCGATGTCCGGCACAATCATTCCGATCGTATGGGTCCTCTGGTTCGCCAAACTCCGCGCAATCAGGTTCGGCCGGTAATTTAGCTTCCGGATCGCCGCTTCCACCCGCTCTCGCAAGCCCTTTCCCACGTGGCTCTTGTTGTTCACCACCGCCGACACGGTAAATACAGACACGCCGGACTCCCGCGCCACATCGTAAATGCTCGCGGCCTTCCCCACCTTCTTCCGTCCGGCATTCTTCCCAGTGCTCATGCTCTTCTCTGTGCCCTCTGTGCTCTCTGTGGTGAAATCTTATTCCGTCTTCAACGAATCCCGTATCTTACGCTAACTGGCACCCCACTCCTCGCCGCCGCATAAATCGCCCCTAAAATAATCATATCCCGATGCCCCTGCCGCCCATCTGGCTCCACGGCGTTCTTCGTCCGAATCGCCGCCGCAAACGCATCCAATTCCGGCGCAAACTCATCCACCACCTTGAATTTCTTCTCAAACCACTTCCCTTCGAGCTTCCCCGTCAACCGCCGCTCCTCATCAAACGGAAACGCCGGCGTCAGGCAAGCCCACCCCTTAGTCCCCTGCACAAACATAAACGAAGAGATCGCTGAACTATACGTCGACGTCCCCTGCACCACCAACCCGCTAGCAAAATGCATCCGGAACGAAATACCCTCCTCCACATTCCGGAACCGCTCCGCATCCTTCTTCCACGAGTGCGCGCTAACCTCCACAGGATCCTCTTCCACCAGCCACCGGCTCGTGTTCACGCAATACACCCCCAAATCCATCAGAGGTCCGCCGCCGGCCACCCTCGAATCCAGCAGCCATGGAACCGACTTGCCCGCGACGTGCAGTTCGCTGAACGAAGTATTGATCACATCAATCTTGCCCAACTTCCCGCTCTGAACCAAATTCTTCAAATACAAAGCGCTCGGCTCGTAATATTTCCGGTACGCAGTCATCAACTGCACGCCGCACTCTTCGCAAATCCGCACCATCTCCGCCGATTGCTCCGGCGTCACCGCCAGCGGCTTCTCGCAAAGCACGTGCTTCCCCGCCCGAGCCGCCGCAATCGTCGCGCTAAAATGCTCGCTCTGTGGCGTAGCCAGATAAACCGCATCAACCTCCGGATTCTCCAGGCAAGCGCCAAACTCTTCCGCCCCATAAGCCATCTGAGCCTTGTACTTTCGCGCCAACCTCTCAGCCTTCCCCTTGTCCCGGCCGACCAATGCAACCAGCTTTGCCTTTTTCGTATGTCGAAACGTTGGCAGCACCTCCCCCTGCGCAATCGCCCCCAGCCCCACCACCGCAAACCCCACTTTCTTCCCAGTTTTCATATTTGTAGTTTCACTTCACCACGACCATTCCCCCCACAAGTAGCACAGGCTTCAGCCTGTGATCCCGATT
>Ga0210410_10000915_pt1 | contig 28848 bp, 20 predicted proteins | sample IncBWC4MmetaG_FD_161058 | JGI IMG/M metagenome (GOLD analysis project Ga0210410, IMG submission 161058) | Forest soil microbial communities from Barre Woods Harvard Forest LTER site, Petersham, Massachusetts, United States - Inc-BW-C-4-M | ecosystem: Environmental > Terrestrial > Soil >...
TCACTGGTCTTGTAGCCCGGCCACAAGTCATTGCGAAAAGATTCGATCACGTGATCGGTCGCAACGGCAATATGCGTGGTGCCGCCTTTGATCATGCCCAGCACCGACGCCAGGACGCCCCGTACCGCAGCGACCTCTCTGCCGTCCTTGTCCCGTGCGGACGGCAACGCGTAGTAGTGCCGGAACAACTCGTAGGTGCCGTCGACCAGATAGATGTCCAAGCTCGCTCCATACCAACCCTATAGGACCGGTGGCGTCGCAATCAACCGCTACGAGGGCAATAGAAATCACATGCGCCGAGGCACATCTCAGCCGGGATCGTGTTGCAAGTTGGAATGTGGCGTGGCTGGTTTGGCGAATTTGTTATCCTCAATCGGAACGTTTTGTTGCATCTGCTCGATCTGAATTGTGAAACGGCCGCTGGGACGGGCTACGGTCCAGCGAAACGGCGTTTTTAAGCTGCCGTCCTCGCGATAGTCTGCATAGTCGATTTGCGTGGGATTGCGCCCGAGCGGCGTTTCCACAAAACGCACGACGCGCACTAGTCGCCCCGACTCCTGGTCAAAATAGAGTTGAGCGGGCGGACGCCCGTCCCGCATCCCCAAGACAAGGTACGCCTGGTGGCCATTGACTTGTTCCTTCTGCTGCACACGGAATTCTTTGAAAATCAGCTTTAGTTTGTTGGGGAAAAATAGTTCCGCGTCGGTTCTGGCAGCATCCAGTTCCGACGGGCTCATGTCATGAACCGCGCGGCTGGGCGTGCTCAGCCAGCCTTCATCGCCGTTAACGGCTGTGACGCTGTCACCGCCAGGAAAACGTACTGTGGTCAGTCGCTTAGCCGGCGCTTTGGCCAGGACTTCCACAGGAAAATGTTCCGAGCCGACCATTAATTTCCCCTTCTGGATGCGAGTTGAAACTCTGCTCGCGGCCTCAGCGCCGCCGACTGCCTGGAGATAGTCGCCGATAATCTGATCCCCGCTCGGCAGGCCGGCGGTACTTGGCTCTTCGTGGGAGATCTCTTCCTCAGCAACTACGAGGCTCTCTTCCAGGCTGATGATTGGTGTTATCACCGGTTTGTGCGCACCCCGGTGACATGCGTAGCAGGTCACTTCCTGATGACCGTCAAAGTTGTCTTTATTGATAGCGAACATCATTCGCATCATCTTGCGCGCTGTCTGCTTGGTTTCCTTGTCATCCTTTTCAAACGCATTTTCCAGGTGGCAGAAATCGCATTGCACTCCCAAGGAGGCGGTGATGAATTGCATGGCGGGAATGAGTTGGTCGGCTGGAACTCCTTTGAGCACCTGAATGTTCTTGTAAACCTGCTCCGTGGTCCGGGGAGTCGTGATGCCTGACGGAAGTTGCGCGGACTGAGCCCACACTCGGGCCGCGCCAGACCCAATAACTGCCCCAACCACACAAGTGCTCAGTAGTGTTCTTTTTATGCGCATATTATGTCCTCGAATGATGGGACCTTCTAGTTCTCGACAGGAATGCTCCGCAACTCTGTTTCTTTCGGCAGATCAAGAGCCGGACGGTATCCTCGTGCCGCGAAATAGAGTACATAGAGATGGCACAAGAAGGGAACCAAAAACGCATAGCGGATGTTACTCATATCCGAAATGTACCCCATGATTGCCGGGAAAACGGCGCCGCCAATGATAGACATCACCAACAGAGAAGATCCCATCTTAGTGTGCGGGCCGAGGTGCTTGAGGCTCAGGGCAAAGATGGTTGGAAACATGATCGAATGAAAGAACCCGAGCAGGACAAGCGCCCACATAGGGGCTACTCCGGTTCCGAGCAGTACGATTGTGAGGCAAATCAAAGACGACAGCCCGAATAGCGAGAGCAGGCGGGAGGCGGCGACGTGCTTCATGATCGCAGAGCCGGCAAATCTGCCAATCATGAACCCCAGCAGGTGCAACTTCAGATAATTCGCGGCATGTTTTTCAGGTATGCCCGGCATGCTGTATTGCGCAAAACGGATTACAAAACTGGCCACACCCACTTGCGCGCCTACGTAGAAAAACTGTGCCAGCACGCCTTTCAGAAGATGTTTATATGGCCACACCCCCCGCAGGCCCGCGGCTGCGACCGGTGCTTCGCCGTCGCCATCTTCTTCGCGGACTTCAGGCAACTGGGAAAAGAAGATGAGCGCAGCTACGGCGAGAAACAGTCCCGCGATCACCAGATAAGTTCCTTTGACAGTCGCGGCTTCAGCTGCCTGGTAAGCTTGCAGTTGGGCGGGAGTCATGGCAGACAACTGGCCGCGCGAATACTCTACTCCGGAAAGGATGAAGGCAGCGCCAACGATTGGAGTAACGACGGCGCCGACAGAGTTGAAGGATTGCGCCAGGTTCAATCGACGCTCCGAACTCTCCGGAGGGCCGAGGATCGTCACGTACGGATTGGCTGCCACTTCCAGAACAGCCTGACCGCACGCCATGACAAAGAGTGCGAACAAGAAAAATACGTAAAGTCTCACCGAGGCCGCTGGAATGAATAAGAGAGCTCCAGTGGCACAAGTCAGCAAGCCGACCAGGATTCCCCGCTTGTAGCCGATCTTCTCCATCAACCAGCCCGCGGGCAGAGCCGCCAGAAAATATCCTCCAAAAAATGCCGTTTGGATCAATGAGGACCGGAAATCGGAAAGGCGGAACAACTTCTTCAGGTGGGGGATCAGGATGTCGTTCAGATTGACCCCGAACGCCCAGAGGAAGAAAAGGCTAGTGACCAGGATCAGTGGCAGAACGTAGCGGCGCTCCGTAATCGGCACAGATGGCTTGGTCATATCTCTCCTGTCACGTCAAAGCGCGATCGAGATGCACGTAACCCCCGTCTACAAACAAGTGCTGTCCTGTAATGTGCCCAGCCTTCGCTGAAATGAGAAAGACCACCATCGCTGCGATCTCATCGGGAGTTGTCATCCGTCGGCCAAGAGGAATCTTGGCAACGACACTTTTCAATTGTTCCTGTGGATCGGGAAAGCTATCGAGCCATCCTTGATAAAGTGGAGTCATCACTTCGGCAGGTACGACCGCGTTCACCCGGATGCTGTAGGGAAGTAGTTCTGCCGCCCATTCCCGGGTCAAGCCCAAGATCGCGCCCTTGGACGCAACGTATCCGGAGGTGCCGCCCTGACCGGTGAGCGCCGTTTTCGAACTGATGTTGACAATGGAGCCTTGGGCCCGCTTCAGATGTGGCAATGCATAATGCGCCATGTTGTAGTAATGCAGAAGATTGCGCTCCAATGAAGAGGTAAACTCCTGTGGACTGCCGTGCTCGAGGCCAACCTTGTCATTGATACCAGCGTTATTTACCACCGCGTCGATGCGTCCGAAGGTCGAGATCGCTTGCTGCACAATGGCTTTGCAGTTTTCGCTGGATGAAAGATCCATGGTAATGAAACTGGTCTGCAACCCTTGGGCAGTGAGTTCGGCACTCAATCGCTGACACGCAGGCACGTCCCGATCCACGGCGACTGCGATCGCACCTTCCTGGGCGCAAATCTTGGTGATGGCTGCGCCGATGCCTTTCGCGCCACCCGTCACCAGCACGACCTTGTCTTTGACCTGTAGATCCATGGTGAAAGGTGGCCCGAGTCTTGGACGCGGCTCTTTCTTTCGCGGAAATCATTGAGATGTTAACCGCGGAGATTCAGGAAACCCCCGTCAATGGGATAGTCCGAGCCCGTGATGAACGAAGCTTCGTCCGAGCAAAGAAAAAGAGCGAGCGCCGCGATTTCTTCCGGCTGAGCCATTCGTCCAATCGGCTGCGATTTTTCTAACTTCTCAAACATCTCCTGTTCTTTGCCGGGATAATTACGGTGAAGGAAATTATCGACAAAAGGCGTATGGACCCTCGCCGGCGAAATGCAATTGCAGCGAATGTTGTGGGCCAGGTAATCCTTGGCCACCGAGTAGGTCATCGCGACCACCGCGCCCTTGCTCATAGAGTAGGCAAAGCGATCCGCAAGACCCGAGGTCCCGGCAATGGATGCCATGTTCAAAATGATGCCGCCTCCGTTGGCCTTCATGTGAACCACAGAAGCATGCATGCAGTTGTACATGCCCTTCACATTGACACAGAAGACTTTGTCAAACTCTTGCTCCGAAGTGCCTTCCAGATTTCCAACATGCGAGATTCCGGCATTGTTGACCAGGATTTGGATGTGCCCTTCCCGAGATATCACGCCGAACACGGCTTCTACGTCGTCCTGCCGGGACACGTCGCAGCGATAGGCCTTCGCCTTCCCGCCACTCGACACAATTTCGCTCGCAACCGTTCTGGCGGCGTCTTCGTCGATGTCCAACACGCGGACGCAGGCTCCAACCGTAGCGAATCCTTGAGCAACCGCGCGCCCGATGCCGCTAGCCCCTCCAGTTACTACGGCAAGTTTGCCATCGAGGCGAAATGTGTAGGAGTTACCCTTCAGAAGAAACCTCCCGCTTTCAATTTAAGTGACAAATTCTACTTGACCTGCTCTTCAAGCGCGCGCTCCAGCATGGCTAAAGCGTTTTCCGCATCGGCGTCGTTGGGCGCCAACTGCAGCGCGATACGCAACTCCTTCTTCGCCTCGCCGATGTTTCCCGTTCGCCCGTAGAACAACCCCAGGTTTTTGTGCAAGTGCGCACTTTGCGAGCAGTTGCCGCAAAGCTGAATAGCCTCATTCATCTGCTCCACAGCCTGAGGCCAATTCTGCGCGTTGGCTGCTTCCAGCGCGAAGTTTCCCAGTTCCGAAACTCTGTCGACAATCTGCTGATTCTTCTGCAGAGCATCGAAGCGATCCTGATACTGCCTGGCGTCGGGATCGTGAACCTTGCTCAAAGACCGGGCCAGGTTGTACAGGGATTGGGAATGATTCGGATCGGCTTGAACCGCCGCTTTCCAGTGCTGGATGGCCGCAAGGCTGTCGCCCGAATGCTCCAGGTTCTGACCGAGCAGATATTGCGCATCCGCGTTGTTCGGCTGTAGCGCGACCACTCTCTGCAACAGTTCGGTTGACCGTTCTGATTGATTTTGCTGCTTTGCCGTGAGAGCGAGGAAATAGAGCGCATCCGCATAATCCGGCTGTAAACGGATTGCAGTGTCTAGTTCTCGGCCCGCATCGTCATACTTGCCCGTTTCGAAAAAGAAGCGACCCAAATTGTAGTGGGCAGCCGGAAGCTTGGGATCTAGTTGGGCGGCTTCGGAAAATTCCTTGAGCCCGCCGGGACGGTCGAATTGATCTACCAGCGCAATTCCTAGGTTGAGGTGCGCCTGGGCGGAGGCGGGTTGGAGCGTCACGGCTTGCTGGAAATTCTTGAGCGCTTCAACTGCGTGCCCAGTTTTGGCCTGGAGCATTCCCAGTGCGGAGTAAGCATCTGGATAGTTTGAATCGACTCGCATGGCCGCGCGAAATTGTTGCTCAGCTTCTGAGAACGCTCCTTGTTGCGCCATGAGCAACCCATAGTTGACGTAAGCCTTGGCGTACCTGGGATCATTCTTGATGGCCCGCTGAAACAGCAAAGCGGCTTCGGCATTCTTGCCCTGCTGGCTGTAAAGCACTCCGAGGTTGCTTTGCGCTTCCGCAAATTTCAGATCGATGGCCAGCGCTTTCGTGAAGCGCCGTTCTGCTTCTTCCTGTTGACCAGTGCGCAAAGCGAGCAATCCCAACTGATTTTGCGCAACCACAACATTCGGATCCAACTCGACGACTCTCTCCAGCTCTTTCCGCTCGTAGGCGAAGTCTCCCAGTCTGTCCAACGCGAGCGACAGATTGTAGTGGAGCTTGGGGTCGCGAGGATTGAACTGGAGGGCCTTGCGATAACTTTCAGCGGCCGCCTTCACATTTCCCGCCGAGAGATAGTGGTTCCCTTCGTCATTGAATCTGGCGATGGCACTTTCTTTGTCACTATCTGATTTCAGAGCAGCCAGCTTGGCCCGTTCGGCATGAGCGCGTTCTTTCTCGCCCGTTTTCTCAAACAACAGCGCAAGTTCCTTGTGAGTCTCGGGATTGGATGGATTGATGCGTTCGGCAGCTTCCAACTGGGGAATGGCCGTGTCCACTTTTCCCGCACTCGCCAGGAGCATTCCGAGATCGAAACGGATTCCAGCGTCTTTTGGATCAAGGACAGCGGCGCGCTGTAGCGCATGGACGGCCGCATCGGGCTTCTTCAGCCCCTGGTAAGCCAGTCCCAGGGAATAGAAGCCTTGAGCATCCTTCGGTTGGCGGCTGGTGTAATCCAAAAGAGCAGTCGCCGCGTCGGAATACTTCTGCAAAGATATCAAGACCCGCCCCAGAGCGATTCTGGCGGCATCCATGCTTTCGTCAAGCCGGAGCGCTTCATGGAATTCTGCGGCCGCGGCTTCTTCGTCTTTAGACTCGCCCTGCCTGGCATAGAGCAACCCCAGAGTGAAATGGGCATTTGCGGAATCCGGGTGAGAGGCGACCAGATTTCTGAGCGTCGCCGAGGCCTTTTCGATCTCGCCGTTTTCGGCGTACGCGATGCCCAGCGCTGACTGCACCGACTCGGTCTGGTCGGGCGGCGCCTGCTTAACCGCGTCTTCCAGGCATGCGACTGCGGCTTGTGGCTTGCCTTCGCTGGCCAAAACTTGACCGAGCTTGATCGCGCCAGCTGAAAAATGCGGATCAATTTTCAGAGCCGAGCGAAATTCTTCTTCCGCCTGTCCTGGCTTGCTCTCGCTTTCAAACAGAGTTCCGAGCGCGAAATGGGAGCTGACCGAATCTGGTTTCTGCTGAATTGCGGTTTGCAACTCCCAAAGTGCTCGGTTTCGGTCTCCCTTCCGTAGAAGCGTCAGAGCCAAGTTGTAGTGAGCCTCCCAGTTCTGATTCTCCAGCTTCAGGGCAGCCTCGAACGCAGCGATGGCACACGAGACAAGGTCTTCCTGGGCGTACAGAGCTCCCAGCGTGTTATAGGCGCCTGCGGTCGGATGATCCTGAACCGTCTCCAGGAGGGCTGAGACCTTTTCGGAAGCGTGGGATGGAGTGAGACATGCGTGGGGCAGCGCGACCGCGAGTCCCTGGACGCTGCGACGGGCCGGCGCAGGATTCTGTGCTGCTACGCTAATTCCGCCCGCCAGTGTCATCAGCGCACCCAGCCTCAACAGCGAAAGTCCAGCGGTTTGTATCCCCACGCGGTACATCTCCAGAGACTTACAGGCTTGCTGGTTTGACTGTTGACGACTCCGGCCGTCGGCGCTTACTCCTCCTCGGCGGCCAGGCAATCTGCGTCTACATAGAAGTGTAGCGCCTAAAAGAGTTCCTCCTGCCGGTCAAATCAGCAAAGTTGCGGGCGATCCGCCCCAGAAAAGTGGGCGGGCGCTTTTACCGCTTATTTAGCCCGGTACGCCCGCCGCCATGTGACATCAAGTAACCTGCTGTCTTCAGCAGGCACTCAGAAGTAAAGCTTGAGTCCGAACTGTAGCTGTCGCGGTATGTTGGCTGTATGCGTGACTTTCCCGAAGAGCGACGTAGTATCCAGGTTTGAGACCGGAACCGCCCAAACGGGAGTGTTCGTCGCGTTAAACATCTCGAAACGGAATTCCATTCGGAATCGTTCTGTGATCGGGAATTGACGGAAGACCGAGAGGTCCAGATTCTTGTTCCAGTCCGAACGCAGCGAATCTCGGCCCAGGTTCCCGAACGTATTCGGAGCCGGGTATGCGAACGATGCGACGTTAATCCACTCGTTCGGATTCTTGTTGCTCGGATATCGGCTGCCGACCAGATTGGCTCGCTCGTACCCATATCCGTTGCCGTAGTTGTAATTGCCGGTGTGAGCGATGTCCTGGCTGGTTCCTACATCGAAGGGGGTTCCCGAACTGAAGGAGAGAACGCCGTTCAGATTCCAGCCTCCGATCAAAGCATTCACGATTGGGTTGCTCGAGGACATTTTGCTGCCCTTGCCGAAGGGCAGGGTATAAACCCATGCCGCAGAGAATATCTGTGGAAGATCGGTAGCGGCAGGACCCTTGTCAGCCTGTAGGTTGTACGGGTTTTGGATGGAACAACCTTCCACTCCATACCATCCGGTGCAGCCGAGATCCAGACTCTTCGACCACGTGTACGAGACCAGGTAGGTCAGGCCGTGTTGCTGTTTGCCGTTTAACGAAACCTGCAAAGCGTTGTAGCTGCTCTTTCCCGAACTCCGGTCATAGGCGGTAGCCCCGATGTAAGGGAAAGGCGCGCCGCAGTTCGGATTTCCGGCCGGACAGTTAGCGTTTCCGCCAGCGACCATGGCTACGTTGTATGCTCCCCCGATATCCAGACGCCTGCCAACCGAACCCACGTAGTTGGCCGTTAGCACAGCGCTGGATGTTAGTTGTTGCTGGACGCCGAAGTTCCACTGGTCGGCATAAGGCCTCTTCAAGTACGGATCAGCAAACCAGGTCGACTGCGTGAAGGGGGTACCAGTGGTGACCGGACTTCCGGCGCCTTGGTTTAGGGGATCTTCCGCCGTCCTGGTCGGAGCGCCGGCCGAGATCGCGTTCAGGTTGCTGGCTCCGAGTTGGTCCAGACTCGGCCAGGTGCCTTCGTAGTTTTGCGCGGTTTGAGTGATCGCAGCCCAGTTGTCGAAGAACCTTCCGTAACCGGCGCGCAGTACGGTATTCGGGAACAACTGATAGGCAACACCGATTCTCGGCTGAATGTCGTTGTAATCGGTGTGGTAGATCGCGGTGCCGCCTAGCGGAGTCACCAGGACGTGCGCCGGAAGGACGCCACCCGGTATGCAAGGAGCAGCGTTTGTCTGCAAGCACGACGGAGCATTGCGAGACAGAATGTAGGTTCCATCACGGAAATTCATGTCACCCACAAAGTTGTTCGCGTTCTGGTTATCCCCGTAGATGGGCATGAGTGTGATGTCATAGCGCAAACCGAAATTCACGTTCAGCTTGCTGGTTACCTTCCACTGGTCCATGGCATAAAACCCATCAATGTAGCCGCCGTGTTCGGTTTCTATGACATTGCGGCGTCCCGCGTTGTTTGGATCGCCCAAAAGGAATGACGCCAAAGCGTCGCCGCCAGGCGAAGTACCTGCGGGTGGGTTCGGGTTGGCGGTATTCGCCGCGGTGAACTGCACGTTGGAATTCAGATACAGAGCGTTGGAGTTATTGCTGGCGAAATTTGCTCCCGCCTTGAAAGTGTGCCGCCCGAAAGTTTTTGTGAAATCACCCCCGTATTCCCAGATGTCCGATACGTGGGTATTGTCAACCTGGGCTGCGCCGTGCGCGCTGGGATTGGGGTTTCCGATGTATCCCTGGATCACAACTTGCGGGATCATCGAAATGCCATTTCTGAATCCACCGGCAAAATTCGGAGAGAAGCCTACTTGCGTACCGAAGCTGGGCGGTGCGTTCACAAACTGGGAGCCCTGATCGATATTCACGCTGGTGCGTCCAAAGTGGAACTCGGCCAGCATGCTTCCGGAAAACAAATGGGTATAGTCAACCGCCAGATTGTAGCCATCGGTTACTTGCTCGTGCAGCAGTCCAGCAAAACCACCTGACCCGGTCACCGGCTGGCGGTAGCTGGTGTAGCGTGCCCACACGTTGTCGTGCTCGGTGAATTGGTGATCCAGACGCCCACTGCCTTCGTCCTGACGGGTAATACTCTTGGTCGTGTCCAGGCCATTGAATGCCGAGCCCGCAACGTTGGGCGCCGGGAATAACGTTTGCGCGTATTTGACCATGTCCGGGTCAATCATGCTGGAAGGAATCTTGTTGCACGGCGTGCCTGCACCCTGAATCTTGCCAGGCGCTGGGAGCGGGTTACCGGCCGGGTCGCACATGAACGCCTTCCCGCTATACGGATTGTAAATCTGGCTGCTGATTCCGCTGAGATCGCCACCCAACTGCGCCGCGGTGGGCGTGATGTACTGGTTGGAAGCGGCCGTATGGTTTCGAAACCCCTCGTAGCTGATAAAGAAAAATGTTTTCTTTTGATGTTCGCCAGGTATGGGGAGCGGACCGCCGAACGTCGCGCCAAACTGATTCTGTTGGAACTGGGGTTGGTTGCTGGGGAGGGACTGCTGGCTCGCTGGGAGTAGAGGATAAACGATGTTGGCGTCGAGAGCTTTGTTTCGAATGAACTCCCAGCCAGACCCATGGAACTGCGATGTCCCGGACTTGGTGACCACGTTGATAACTCCGCCCAGCACGCCGCCAAACGAGGCGTCGTCATTGTGCGATTGGACTTTGAATTCCTGAATATCGTCGACAATCGGAGGGACGGCATACGTGCTTCCGAACGAGCCCTCGTTATTGACCCCGTCCAGCAGGAACAGGTTGCTGCGATTGGATTGGCCGTTTACGGACGGGTACGAGAACGTACCCACCGGGTTTGACCAGATGCCACCGCTGGTGGTGGAGTTCTGTGACACGTTGACCGTGCTCACACCGGGTGTGAGATTGAGCAGCTGGGTGAAATTCCGTCCGTTCAAGGGCAAATCATTGACCTGCTCTTTTACGACGGCCACACCTAACTCCGAAGTGGAGGTTTCCAGGGCGATGGGATTTGCCTGCACATTGACAACTTCGGTAACCCCGCCGGCCTTGAGTGTGAAATCATAGGTCGCGGTTTGGTTCACGACCAGCGCAATCCCCGAGTTAACTGCCGACCCGAAGCCGGTCTTGCTCACCTTCAAGTCGTAATTCCCCGGCTGCACATTGGGCATCACATAGGCGCCCACGCTGTTCGTGACCGCGACCCGATCCAAGTTTGTGTCACGGTTGTGCAACACCACAGTTGCTTCGGTTATGACCGCGCCACCCGGATCGCGCACCGTGCCATTGACGGCGGCTGCGGTGGCTTGACCCCAACTGGGTGCGGCGGACAGGGTGAACACAAATACCGCGGCGAAAATCAGTATCACTACGATCCAGCGGTCACACATAGTCGTGTTCGAGGAAACCTGGCGTGTCATGGGTAGATCCTCCTCGCAGCTTTTCAGCGCACTTTCTTCTCGATGGATGGCTCGAGCCGACAACTACGGCCCGTAAAGAAATTCACACCGTACAAGCTTCTAGCACTGCGTTTCGAATGTTGTCAATAAAAAAATTTCATCGTGATGAATCTAGTTTCACTGAATGAAACAAAGACTCGCCTTTTGTGGCAGACTCGTGATAGTGTTCTGCATGTTGGAACGGCGTCTCGCGCAAGCGGCGCCGGTAACGCGTCTGTCAAATCGCGCTTTTAAGACCAGAAGTTGCAAAAGGCAAGCCATGCCGCGAGTCGCAAAATCCGGTCCCGGTGCAGCGCCCGTGGGCGTGATCTCGAAAGTTTTGCGGATTCTCGAAGCTCTGCAAGGCTCCTCTGCCGGACTGGGACTGAAGGCCATCTGTGATCTGACCGGTATTCACAAAAGCACTGCGCACCGCTTTTTAAAACATCTGGTGCGCGAAGGCTATCTCCTGCGTACGGAAGCGGGAGCCTACCTGATTGGTCCGCGACTGACGCAGTTATCAGCGCGCGGTAACCAGGGAGCGACACTGCAAGCAGTCGCCCGACCGATACTCTGGGAGTTGTGGAAGTCAACCCAGGAAACCGTCAACCTTGCGGTTCTCGACCATGGGAGTGTGCTTTACGTGGATGTGATCGAAAGCCCGCACGAGTTCCGGCTTTCATCGCGCGTCGGTACCCGCCGTTCGCTGCACGTCACTGCTCTGGGCAAAGCGCTGGCAGCTTTTCTGCCTGCCGAACCGCGAGAAAATATTTTAAGCACGATTTCGTTTCAGCCGGCGACGTCGAAGACAATCATGAACCTGGTGCAATTCCGCCGGGAACTGGAGAAGATCCAGCGTCAAGGCTACGCCGTGGACGACGAAGAGGCCGTCCAGGGTGCACGCTGCGTGAGCGCTCCGATCCTTGATGCTGATCGGGAACCGATCGCCGCGGTAAGTGTTTCCGGACCCGTGACCCGAGTCAGCCCAAATCAAGTTGCGGCGCTGGCCGGAGCGGTCACTTCCGCGGCCCGTGCCATTTCCGCTGCGATGGGGTTTTCACAACGTGAACCTGAATCGGTGAATCCGCGCCGCTCTGACAAGATCGTTTCGGCTCAGACTTAGGCATTAAGAAGTGAGCAGGCCAGTCTAGAGTTCAATTTCGCACTCCCGCCGGAACACTGTCACAACGCGTCCAGAGATGTCGGATCGCGTCGTCTTGTGGAAATTTCTGCCTTCCCTCATCAGCAACTTCGCAAGCTTCCCGCATCTTGTCTAGCGTCAAGTAGGTGCTCATACTCAAGCGATAGAGTTCGGCATCGTACGGGTCCAACTTCATTCCCTGCCGCAACACATTCACCGCCTCAGAGTGGCGACTGGCGGCTACCAGCAACTTTGCCAGTTCTTCGAAGTCCGCAGGGTTCGTCGCACCATGCTGGATGGCCTCCTCAAGATATCGAATCGCCAAGGACGCGCTTTCAGCATTTTTTTTCTGCAAAGCCTCATCCGCAAGCGCTTCAAGCACGGGAACACTGTCGGCCTGAGCAGCCTTGAGTTGTTCTGCCACTGACCAGTAGCGCACTCGATATTCTGGATGCGCCAGCATGACTTGTCCGTAAGCCTGCAACAATGCCAGCGGTGGCGGCGCGTCCTGCTTGGCCGGATTGGCGCTGAGATGAACCAGGTCGGGAAGCTGAGGACTTGTCATGTGGAACGCAACATCGGGGAACGGTTCCTCGGCTTCGCCAACGATGCGATGGTTGGTGAGAACGGAATGGGAGATCACGGTCACGTTCCGCTTGGGCATGTGGCAGCCGGCGCAATCATCCGGGGGCGTCTTGTGCTGCCGCAAAGAAACTGGCACTGCGCAACTTTTCTCGGTGTGACAAGCCAGGCACTTCTGGCGAAAGTACGCCGGTGCTTCCTCTTGTGCAGGCTGCAGATGGGGATCATGGCAACTGATGCAGCCCAGCCGTCCGCCGCTTTTCAGGTAACACTTGCTCAGTCGCATGGAGAGGTAGTGTTCCAGCAGATCGTCTCTGGGTACAGACTCCCGTCCAAATGGAACCAGGAAAATACTGATCGTGTCGTCCAGTTCAGCGCCCGGGTGAAAATCGCGGTATGTCTTCCCCGCTTGCAACACGCGCGCGTCGCCGGTTTGGTGGCAAGACATGCAAATGTTGTCCGCCAGCCAAGGCGAAAGTTTGGCCGGATTTGTAATCGAGCCGGCCGAAGAATCCATTCGCGCAGCGGCGACGTGTGCCTGGCCTGGGCCGTGGCAATTTTCACAGCCGATGGCGAGTTCTGTGAACGCCGGTTCTCGAAAACGACCGTTCCCCTCCAGCACCGGCTCGGGCTGGCCACTGTGACACGCGATGCAGCCAGAGAGAACGGGACGATTGAATCCGTAGTCGCCAAATTCGTATCCGGGGGAAAGAGCCCAACTGTGGGTCTTCGCGTAAAACGAGAGCGGAGCTTCGAAAAGGTAATCGTCACCTCGGACGATGGCTCCGCTGCCATTGGCGCCTGACCCAATGATCCATTCCACCTTGTGGGCATCGCGGAAAACTTCCTTCCCATCGTCGGCCGTCTGGTACTCGCTCTGGTAAAGATTGCCATCGCGGGCATAGATCTCGAAGTGGCGATTGAGCTTAGGCTCAAAAATTCTCGCTGCCGTGGGAACCTTCTGGAGAATTGCAGGGGTGATCTCCGACATGGAACGTCCCATGTCAGTCCGCGAAAAAGATTCATAAATGCTGGAATGACATTTCGCACAAACTCGGGAACCAACATAACCGGCGTTCGCGGCGGGATTCGGGTTGTCAGGCAGCGTCTTCCCGAACAGTGCGGTGCGGGAAACAAAGAAGACAAACATCAGAACCCCGAAGATTGCCGCGGCCCACACAACGCCATGTTGAACAGACTTCGTGCGGAACCGGGCTCGAAGTTTCATCCTCGCTTTGCCTTCCATGCCGTTAGCTGCTGTTTGACCCATGGTGCGTTTTTTTCGGAATGGCATAGTAGGCAGGCATTAGGACTGTCCTCCTGCCCGAATCGCAGTGTCATGTCAGCATTAGGGATATCGTCGATTTGATGCGTACGCGCTCGAAAAAGAACAGCGTCCATAATGCGCGGCATGTGACAGGAGACACAGCGGCTGGCTTCAGATTCGATGCGATGATGAGTGTGCGACGCCAAGGCCGCGCTGCTCAGGAATTGAGAGTGACATCCCGTACACATCAAATCCGGCTGATCGCGATATTTTATTGAAGTCGGATTGGAAGCCGCATCATGACCGTGCGGATCGTGACACGTTCCGCAGGTTGCCTGTCCTTTCGTAAAGCACTGCGATCGTTCCAGCGCTTCCACAATGAATGTGGTTTGACGGAAGCGGCCATCCTTGTAAAAACCGATTCGAGAGAACTCACCGAAGGGAATGCTTGGATTGTTCGCGTAAAAACTACCCGAGCGTGAGTAATTCAATTCACCAGATGAACCAGGCGCGCGAATCGCCGACTGCATATGGCATTGGGCGCAGATCCGCACAAAATCCCGGTTTCCTAAGTCACGAAAATTTATCGGCGGATCAAGGGGTTGTTTCGGGTAATGTTCATTCGCGGCCATCTCCGCGACGTGCTGCGCTGAGGGACCATGACACATTTCGCAGTCAATTCCGGGTTCTCTGAACTCCACATTGCTGACGTCGAAGCCACCGCCTTTCACGTTTCGTAACTGGCTGGTGTGGCAGACGGCGCAAATGGCTTGGTAACTGGTCGCGGCGCCAAGCTTCTCCCAAGCTCGCAGATTCGCTCGTTCGCTTCCCGGCGCATCGATGACCTTCCAGTAATTGATCCACTGCCTGGTCAGCCCGCTGTACTGGATCGGAAAAACGTGGATCTCTCCGTTGGCCAGTTTGGTTGCGTAAGCTTGTTGGAACTTTGATCCGATCGTGTAGTCCACAGGGTAGGTGTGCCACCCGCCGTCCGACTGCTTGATGTCAAAATAGTGGCGTTCGTCGCGGATCACCATGCGAGCAAATGGTATGCGGTTCTGATCGCGAGAGACTACCACCTTGCCATGAAGGTATTCGGCGTCATCGCCCAGGAAGAATTCATTGTTGCTCTGGAAATCGCCGATGACGTTTTGCGGAGAATATGGACGCAGCATTTTCGACATCCCGGTTTCAGACCATGCGCGGTAGATCCTACCGTGGCAGCCCTGGCAGGACTCGGAGCCGGCATACTCGGGCAAGGGACGACCCTCTCGGCTCTCGATCGAAAGCGTTTCTGCGCTGCGATTTTCTACCGACGCTCCCCTCTCGCCGTCCGCGTGCTTCAGGAAACTTTCAAAAGTCTCGCCATGATCCAAATTGAGCATCTTGTAAATGGCTTGCAGATTCTCCAGCGCTTTCGGTGCAAGACTGTCCTTGCCTTCGTACACTGAGACAAAGTTGGTCGCCGCCGGTCGCAACTCTCCAGCAGAGAGCTGAACCAACGCCAGCAAGTACGTGATTTCAGAGTCGGAGGAATTCAATTCTCGCGCTTCCTTAAGCGAATACTCGCTGTCTTTCAGTAGGACAGTACGCCTTTCGCCCGTCGGCGTATCGAGCGCCTGCCCCAGAAGCGCCCGGCCTCTGGCGAAGTTCGCAGTCGCTTTCAGCTTGCGTTTGAGCTCCGGCCAGGTCTCCGGCGCAACGTTACCGGGCGCGGAAAACCGATCCAGACAATCGATTGCAGCGTGAGCGTCAGAGATCGCCGCGTCATTCAAATGTTGGCGCGCTTCCACATCGGCCACCGGTACGCGAAGCAATGCGTTCTCGGGCAAAAGCGCCAGCGACTCTCTCGCGAAATGCAGCCCCGAGTTGTAATCCTGTAGGTCGAAGCTGGCGCGGGCTGCCACGTCGTAAGCCTGGAAGAGAAAAGCAGATTGGGGAAATCGCGCCAGGAACGACTTGGCTTGTTGGAGCCTCTCTGCAGGAGCACCTTGCTTGAACAGCGCCAGAAAGGCCGCGCGTTCGGCGGTGTCAGAAATCTGATCGGCTACCGTGGAGGGCTTTCGGCTTTCGGTCGTGATATTCGCATCGATATCCTGACCCGCCAGACGCGGAGCGGAAAGCAACGCGATTAACAAGAGCCGTCGGAACATTTGAGCGCACTCTAGACCAAAACACGCCCTCTAGGCAATGGATAGCATTGAAGCGGAGGGTTCACAGGATCTTGATAGTGCAGTTGTCGATGAAATCCCAATCCCACTCGACCCCAATTCCCGGGTCTTGAGGAGGATGAGCATAACCCTGCGCATCTATATCGATGGCGCGTTTCATGCCAAAGTCCATGTATGCGGTCGGGTAAAGAAGTTCCAAGAATTCACAATTCGAGATGGCGGCGCAGCAATGCAGATTCACAATCTCAAGGGCATGGTAGATCGTAGTGTGCAGCTCACAGCGGACTCCAAAGGATTCGGCCAAATGCGCGGTCTTCATGACCGGGGTAACGCCGCCTTTCCAGGAGACATCGGTTCGCACAATGTCGACGACGCCACCCGAGATGCACTCCGCAGTGGAGTAGTGCGAACCGGCCAGGACTTCGGTGCCGCAGATTGGAATATCGAGCTTGGCAGTGAGTTTCCTCAAGCCGTGGAAGTTGACGTCAGAAAGCGGCTCCTCCAGCCAGTAAAAATTCAATCGCTCAAGCACACGGCCAACACGCAGAGCCTGTTCGTAGGAGTAAGCTGCAACAGGATCCGCCATCAGCTTGAAGTCTGGGCCCACAGCGTCCCGGCAGGCATGATAAGCCTCCAGATCAAATTCCACCTTGCCGGGCGGGTGCAGTTTGTAGGCGTGCCAGCCCCGTGCTTTCACTTCCAGCGCTTGCTTCGCATAATCCTGCGGCGAGGCCAGCACAAACGAGCTGGCGTAAACCGGAACCTTCTCGCGATAAGCACCGAGGAGCTTGAACAGTGGCAGGCCAGCAGCTTTAGCTGCGATGTCCCAGAGACAGATATCGAACGGTCCGTAGGAATAAATTGGAACGTGATTCCACCAGCGGTCGTAAGTGCGAAACTCCTGCCACAGTTTCTCGCGAAACAACGGATCTTTGCCTTCGAAAAACGGCTTTAACGCGGTAGCAGCAATCGTCCCTGCCATCTCTGCGCCCCGGCCGGCAAAGCCAAAAGAGTGACCTGCGATGCCGGCATCGGTCTTCATCGAGACCACCAGGAAATCGAAGTTCGACTTGCCGCCGACCCGCATCTCGCTGTCCGACATGGCCGCGCGAGCGTTGCGACAAGCTCGTACCTCAATGGATTTGATGATCATTCTGACCCTTCTCGAAACATTGGGGATTGCATCTATCGAAACGTCGTGACTGTACCGAATGCGACGTTGACTGTCAACGAAATGTGAATCTCTCTATCGATTTTGCTTGACGGGAAGAGCGGTGATGGTTCATTTTCTCCGCTCAGCTTCTATCGCGTTCTGAGAGTGGTGGGTGGATCACCCTAGGGAGAATCGATGAATGGAAATGTCGTCTGGGGACTTGCAATAGTCGTTCTCGCCGGAATTCTCAACGGGAGTTTCGCTGCGCCCATGAAGCGGATGTCAGCCTGGCGATGGGAAAACAGTTGGCTACTCTTTGCCTTTTCAGGGCTGATCATTTTCCCGTGGATTATTAACTTCGCCACGGTCCCGAACGTGCTCGCGGTTTACGCGGGAGTTTCAGCATCCACTCTCATCAAGGTCGTTTTGTTCGGGCTGCTCTGGGGCGCCGGTTCAACGCTCTTTGGCCTGGGCATTTCGCGGGTGGGACTGGCACTTGGTTTTGCGCTCATCCTGGGGATTACGGCGTCGTTCGGTTCCCTGATCCCGATGGTGATTCTTCATCCAGAGCAGCTTTTTCTCAAACGCGGAGTCGCCTTGATCATTGGAACTATCGTCATGGTTTTGGGGCTGGCCTTTCTGGCTCTGGCCGGCCGGGCCCGAGAGCGTGATCAGACCAGTGGTAGCGCACGTTCAGGCTTTACCGTCGGGCTGGTGATTTGCATTTTCTCCGGCATTTTTTCTTCGATGCTGAACTTCAGTTTTGTCTTCGGAGATGAACTGCGACTGCATGCTCTACAGGCCGGGGCAAGCAACGCGATGGCTGCCAATCCGATATGGGCACTGACAGTGACAGGCGGTTTTGTGTCGAATTTTCTGTACTGCGTGTATCTGCTGAACAAGAATCGCACCTGGTCTGTATTCCGTGAAGGCAAATCGAGTGCCTGTTGGCTACTCGGTATTTTGATGGGTTTGTTGTGGTTCGGCGGAGTCGTCTTCTATGGAATGGGAGCCGCCTCTCTGGGGTCGTTGGGTAATATCGTGGGCTGGCCCATTTTCATGACACTCGATATCCTTGCGGGTCTGTTCTGGGGCGCCGTGTCGGGCGAGTGGGAAGGCGCAAGCCGCCGGGCTTTGGTCTACAACTGGATGGGAGTCGGAGTCCTACTGGTGGCGATAGCGATCATCTCCGCCGGCAATGCTGCTTGAGAGAGCTACTTATCATTAGCAATCGGAACTTGGATTCGCACTTGGCTAACCCCATGAGTCTTGCTCGGGTCAACACCTCCGCCTTCCCGCACAACATAGTACTGATTCGCGGAAAGATCTGAGAGCGTTTCGACTAATCCGCTGGGCCATCGAATGACGATCTTCTCCGCTTTAGCGGATTTTCCCAGGCCGAAATGCAGCCGCAGATCGCTCTGCGAAATGTAGCCGTCCCCACTGCGCACTTCCTCCTCGTGTTTATCGCTGCCTTGTTCCAGCGTAACTGCAGCGCCCAAAGCGGCGCGATTTGATTTCACGCCAACTAGTTGCAGACTGATCCAGTTCTCAATCGGCGCGGTGTTGTAGTAGAGCGACGGTTTCTCGTTCATGTTGTTCACCAGAGCTTCCTGATGGCCATCGTTGAACAGGTCGCCGAGTGCCATGCCGCGACCAGAGTGTGACTGACTCAGAACCAAACCCGCATCCGCAGTGATGTTGGCGAATGACCCGTCGCGAAGGTTGTAGTACGCAACTTTCGGCTCGCGATAGCTGGTGCCCAATGCTTTGCCTTCTACTTCAGGATACACATGACCGTTGGCGATCAGGATTCCGGGCCACCCGCTGTTGTCAAAATCATAGAATTGCATTCCCCATCCCAGCCAAGTCTTGATCTTGCCGAGCCCGGCCCTGTAGGTGACGTCGTCAAAGTTGTTGTCGCCGTGGTTGAGGTAGAGCGTGGGAGTGTCATCACTGAAATTGGTTTTGACAATGTCCTGATAGCCGCTGTGAGTAAAATCGTCGGCGGAGAGGCCCATGCCCGCCTGCTCGGAACCGTCCTCGTTATAAGCTACTCCTGCCTTCTTGCCGATCTCGGTAAAGGTGCCGTCGTGGTTGTTGTGATAAAGCAGGCTGGCGGTTGAGTCGCAGGCAACATAAATATCGGGCCAACTATCCTGGTCGAAATCCGCTGTTAGCGACGTGAATCCGTAACATCCCGTTGCGTTGAGAATGCCGGACTTTTGCGAGACGTCGGCGAACGTTCCATCGCCGTTGTTGTGATAAAGCGCATTCACGCCCGCCTTTAGACCACGCGGCCCACACATTACGTTGATTCCTTTCCACTGGCACCATCGTCCCTGTCCTGGCCGGGGAACAGAATCGTAACTGAAATCCACGTAGCGCACGACAAACAAATCCGCCTTGCCGTCGCGGTCGTAGTCCACAAAACTGCAGCCAGTGCTCCATTCGTCTTGCGAAGTCTTGAGTCCAGCCTTCGCAGTCACATCGCTAAAGGTCCCGTCGCCATTGTTGTGGTAAAGGACACTCTGTCCCCAGTATGTGACGAACAGATCGAGATAGCCGTCATTGTCGTAGTCGCCGACACACCCGCCCTGTCCCCAACCTGCGTGCTGCAGTCCCGCGCGCGAAGTCACATCGGTGAACGTGCCGTCGCGATTGTTGTGATACAGGTGTCCGGTTGGGGCTTTGTCCTCGGGGAATCCCTCCACGGTCGAGCCGTTGGGAAGAAAAACGTCGGGCCAGCCATCGTTGTCGTAATCGAAAATGATGGCGCCGTTACCGGTGGTTTCGATGATGAATTCTTTGTGAGCGTCGCCGCCGTAAACGTTGAGCGCGGTCAGTCCGGCCTGCTGGGCAATGTCGTCGAAGTGGACTTCGCCCGGCTTGACTCTCGCTATTTCCGTCTTGGTGGGCTGCGTTGCCTGGGCTGCAAGCCAGGTTGCCGGAAGTGGAAACAGTGCGAGAAGCAAAACCGATCGAAGCCACCTGACGCGCGTGAGCGGAATCACACTGACATCTTAATGCAGAGCCGCATCTGAGTTTCCCGGTCAGTAGTTCAGGGCCGCCATGCAACCACCGTCTGTCGCGACTCGCCGAGTTGGTCGATACCCAACTCAACGACATCGCCCGCCTTCAGGTACTGCGGCGGCCTCATGCCCAATCCGACTCCAGCCGGGGTTCCGGTGCTGATGACATCGCCGGGCAACAACGTCATAAATTGACTGATGTAACTGATGAGAGTGGGTACATCAAAAATCATCTCGCTAGTCGAACTGCGTTGCCGGAAGACGCCGTTAACCTTCAGCCACATTCCCAGATGCCCGGTGTCCGGAATCTCGTCACGGGTCGCCAGAAATGGTCCCAGGGGGGCAAATGTGTCGGCGCTTTTTCCCTTGACCCACTGCCCGCCACGCTCCAGTTGAAACGCGCGCTCGGAATAGTCGTTGTGCAGAACGTAGCCAGCCACATATTCGAGCGCCTCTTCCTTTTCGATATAGCTGCCCTTCTTGCCGATCACAACAGCTAACTCGACTTCCCAATCCACTTTCGTCCCATTCTTCGGAATTACAAGATCATCGTTCGGCCCGACGAGTGAGGTAGTCGCTTTGAAAAATATGACTGGTTCTTTCGGGATCTCGGCTTGAGTCTCTTTGACGTGGTCGCGAAAATTCACTCCAACGCAGACGATCTTGCTGGGGCGGGAGATCGGCGATCCCAGCCGGACAGATCGCGGAACTCGCCGCGCGGATGCGGCGTTCTCCTTCAACCAATGCTTCAGTCGGGAAAGTCCATCAGTTGCGAAGAATGCTTCGTCATAGTCCGGCGCGAAGGCGGAAACATCGAGGCGCGTGGCGTCCTTTATGATCACGCCTGGGCGTTCACTGCCTGGCTCGCCATATCGGATCAGATTCATCAGATGAACTCCAGTTTTATGCGCCTGCGTTAGCTCCACGCAATCGATCAAGTACCACGAAAAAGGTGGCAATGCTAAATCAACAGATTGAACTTCGCAAGTCCGGAATGTGGAGACTTGAGAAAATGTACACCGTCCGTTTCAAAGGATAAAACGGATCGCGGCACAATATATGGCTCAGAAGCACGCCTCGCGAAAGATTAGTTTGGCCTGCGTCCGCAGTTGCTGCTAAAGTTTGCGCTTGCGCATTGGCGCACGCAAATCGTTATGAAAAGAGACGCAGAATTACCCGAAGTTTTTCCACACCTCGACTACAAACCCAAATTGCCGCAGCGCCTGGACCACGGAATCGGCCTCATCGGCGCCGGAGGGATTGTCAACTATGGGCATCTGCCGGCCTACAAGAAGGCCGGGTTCAAGGTCGTCGGCATCACTGACCGGAATCGTGAGCAGGCGGAGCGTACAGCCAAAGAACACGGGATTGCGAAGGTCTATGCCAGCGTCGATGAGTTACTCCGTCAGCCTCAGGTCGAGATCGCCGACATAGCTGTCTATCCCGCAGAGCAGCTCGGTATTGTGGAACAGGCCACGGCCGCCGGCAAACATCTGCTGTGCCAGAAGCCTTTGTCCGATGAGTATGCAAAAGCAGTTCGCAGCGTCGAACTCGCGGAACGCGCGAAGGTGAAGATTGCGGTCAACCAGCAGATGCGCTGGGATGCCGGCATCCGTTGCATTCGCCTCTTGATGGACGACGGCTGGCTCGGCGCTCCCACCTACGCCGCTATCCAAGTCCACTGCAAGACTGATTGGAGTCTCTGGCCCTGGATTTATAAGGGCAAACACGTGGAGATCATGTTCCACAGCATCCATTACATCGATTCGCTTCGTTATCTGCTGGGCGAGCCAGCCTACGTTTTCAGCAGCGGGAGTCGAGCTCCGGGCGAAACCACGCAGGCCGAAACCAAAACCCTGACCACGTGGGAGTACACGTCCGGCTTGCAGGTGCTGATCGATGTTTGCCACACGACCTGGCAGGACGACCCCTACGCCATCTTTCGCTTCGAAGGCACAGAAGGGGTGATCAAGGGAACGATCGGCTTGATGTACAACTATCCCACTGGCCGACCTGACACCTTAGAGTTTATGTCCAAGCGTAACCCCGGCTACTGGTTCGCGGCTCGCCTCGACAGCATGTGGATTCCGGATGCGTTTGTGGGTCCGATGGCGTCGCTCATGCGTTCCATCGAGAACGACTCTGAGCCGGAGACCGGCGGACGTGACAACCTGCGCACTTTGCAAGTTGTGTTTGCTCAATACCGTTCCATGGCGGAGAAACGCGCTGTCCGCCCGGAAGAGATCAGCGCGTGACCGGCCGTACACCTTTCAGGTCGGACGAGGAACCCGGCGCCTGCGGGGTCACATAGACGCCGTTCTCGATGCGAGCGGGATTCACAAAGTGCGGCTGGAGATGCGGAATGCACTCGAGGAATAGCGCTTCGTGTCCGATAGCGATGTGATTGAACAGAACCAGATGCTGGTGAATCTGTCCCATGTCGCCCACGTGAGGAACCACCCGTAGGCCGAACTTTCGCACCAGCAAGCTTACGGTGAGGAACTCGGAAATTCCCGCAACCCTCGTACAGTCTACCTGTACGATCTGCACCGCCTCCGCCTGCATGAAGTTCTTAAACATGATTCGGTTGGGAACATGCTCGCCCAACGCAATGGGGATTGGCTTGATCGCCTCCGCAATCGTGCGGTGCGCTCGAATGTCGTCGGGATGCGTGGGTTCCTCCACGAAGTAAGGACACATGTCGCGAAGCTTTTCGCACATCTCCAGCGCGCGTGGAAGCGTCCACTGCTGGTTAGCGTCGAGCATGATCAGCGCATCTGCGCCAGCAAGTTCCCGCAGCATGAACGCGCGCCGCACGTCGCGCTGGCCATCGCGGGATCCAACCTTTAGCTTGAAAGCATGGAATCCTTTCTCCATGGCCTGCCGCGCCAGATCCTTCACTTGACTGTCTTCGTACTGGAACCATCCGACCGACGTGTCGTATCCGGGATATCCGGTGCGCAGAATGCCTTCCCGCTCTCGCCGAGAACTCGCGTGATTACTCAGGATCGTTTCGGCCTCATGCCGCGTGAGTACGTCTTCGAGGTAGCTCAAATCGAGCAGATTGACGATTTGTTTTACATCGAGATCCAGAAGCAATCGCCAAAGTGGCACGCCGCGGCTCTTGGCCCACAAATCGAAACACGCGTTGGTGAGCGAGGCGAGCGCCAGGTGAACGACGCCCTTATGAGGACCCAGCCAGCGCAGCTGAGGATGTTGCGCAAGTTTCTGCGAGACCGTGCCGAAATCCGCCATCAGGTCTTCAATTTCCCGGCCAATCAGTTCCCTGCCAAGCCACTCAATCGCTTCGCAAACCAATTGGTTCCCCAGGCCAAGCGTAAGCACGATGCCGGTGCCGAATACTTGTGCGTCGGATCCGAGCAGCGCGGTGGCAAATGCATACTCGGCTCCCGAGTGTATGGCGTCGCTGCCCGCGCCTTGCTCCAGAGGAAAGCGCACGTCGCGTGTTTCGAGTGAAATAATCCGATGTTGAGTCATGTCAGTTGCTGCGAGAGTCGCCTCCGCTCTTACAAACTATAGCCAGCCGTCAAAGGCATCGAATATAGTGGAACGGCTTTGGGGAGTGCAACGCGTCACTCTGGTTGTCAGTCCGGGCGGCACACTCGAAAAAACCGATCGCGAAAGGACGATGACATGAAGCGCTACGGTTCTGTGATCAAAGTAAGGCCGGAGGCTCTCGATGCCTACAAAAAATACCACGCTGCGGTATGGCCGGAAGTTCTGGCCATGATCCGGCGTTGCAACATACGGAACTATTCCATCTATCTGAAAGACGATTTCCTCTTTGGGTACTTCGAATATCACGGCACGGACTACGCCGCTGACATGGCGAAAATGGCGGCCGATCCCAAGACCCAGGAATGGTGGGCCGTCATGATGCCCATGCAGAAGCCGCTGGAAACGCGTGCTCCAGGCGAATGGTGGGCCAACATGGAAGAGGTTTTTCATTACGATTGATTTGACGGCCCGCTGAGGTTGCAGTTAGAGTTGCCGCCGGCCAACTCATTATGCAGATCATCGACACTCATCAACATCTCTGGGATTTGGATCTGTTTCGCTACGCCTGGCTCGATTCGCTTCCGCAACTGAACCGTTCCTTCCTGATGACCGAGTATCTCGCCGCCGCCAAAGGACTGAATGTAGTGAAGTCGGTACACTTGGAGGCCGACATCGATGAGATCTACATGCTCGACGAAACCCGGCATCTGCTCGCGCTTGCCGACGAGCCTGACAATCCACTCGAAGGCATTGTCGCTTGCGGTCGACCGGAGAGCAAAGATTTCAATTCTTACCTGGACAGCATTGCAGGTCATCGCAGGCTCAAGGGAATTCGTCGCGTACTGCATACTCAACCAGACGAAGTGGGTCAGGGAACGACTTTCATCAAGAACGTGGCTGGACTCTCTGGTTACGGCCTTTCGTTCGACATCTGCGTTCTGGCGCGGCAACTTCCCATCGCGATCAAGTTAGTTTCCAAATGCCCGGATGTAGCTTTCATCCTTGACCACTGTGGAGTGCCGCAAGTTAAGGAAAGAAACCTCGACCCATGGCGGTCAGACATCACAGAGCTGGCCAAGTTTCCCAATGTCTCTTGCAAGATCTCCGGTCTCGTGGCCTACGCCGATCCCAAGCGCTGGATCGCTGAAGACCTGCGGCCTTTCGTCGAACATGCGATTGCCAGCTTCGGCTGGAACCGCGTGCTCTTCGGGAGCGACTGGCCGGTCTGCACACTCGCTGCCAGCTATCGACAGTGGGTGGAGGCGTTGCAGGCAATCACACGAGGGGCAGGCGAAGTCAATCAGAGAAAATTGTTTCACGACAATGCTGTCCGCGTTTACCGCTTGAGCTAGAGCCCAAATTCCTTCTGAATCATCTCGGTGTGTTGTCCCACCCGGGGAGCGAGCTGCTCGCTGGTCAGCAGACCTCCATCCAGACGAATCGGAAGGCGGGTAGTGAGGATCTCAACTCCTCGCCCATCTCGGAGAGTTTGCACCATCGCAAGCTGTTCAAAGGCTTCGCTGGCGCAAAGCTTGGGCCAATCCAGAACTTCCGCGCACCAGATGTCGGCAGCATTCAAAATCTCAAGCCACTGTTCGGTAGTTCGCTCCTTCAGTCGCTTCGCGATGATTTGCTTGATCTCGTCACGACGGCGAAAGCCATCGGCCGGATCCGAAATACCCTGAAGCGCGGGCAAGTCGAGCAACTTGCCCAGAGTTGGGAGATGCGTCATGGCCAGCGCCAAGTAGCCGTTTGCAGTGTCGTAAACCCCGTAAGGCGCCGCCAGGTAGGCGTGCGCATTGCGGAATGCACTCCTGCGCGGCGGCCGCCGCCCGTCATTCAAGTGGGTGGTGAGCACCTCAAATTGAAAATCCAGCAACGCTTCTATCAAACTGGTTTCCACCAACCCACCTCGGCCAGTCACGCCGCGCCGTACCAGACACGCCAATATTCCCTCGCAGAGGTTGTGCCCTGCGAGCATGTCGGCGATGGCCAGAGCCATCGGCGTCGGCGGATCTCCATCATCGCCGCTCAGCCACATGATCCCGGAACGCGCCTGCGCCAGCAGGTCCTGACCCGGTCGATCGCGCCATGCTTCAGCATTTCCGTATCCCGACACGATTCCGTACACCAAACGGCTGTTGAGCACGGACACCTGCTCGTAGCCGAATCCCAGCCGCTCCATAACTCCCGGCCGGAAGTTCTGCACCATCACATCGGCCTGCGCGATTAACTGGCACAGTTTACCTAGGTCAGTGGGATTCTTCAGATCTGCCGCGTAGCTTTCTTTGTTGCGGTTAATGGCGTGGAAAAGTGTGTTCTCGCCATGAACGTCGGTGTCGCTCAGGTAAATCGTGCGGCCCAAGTCCCCGGTCCCGGGTCGCTCGATCTTGATCACGCGGGCACCCATGTCCGCCAGTCGAAGGGTGGCCAGCGAGCCGGAAAGAAACTGGCTGAAGTCGAGCACCAGAATGCCGTGTAGAGGTCTCTGTGATCCCAGATCGTTATGGGTGGAATTAGTCACGATTTACTAATTCTACCTATAAAATAGTATTTTCATTAGAAAAATTATATAGTAATCTAACAAGGGCGTTATTTATGACCACCCGGCGTGTGCTCCCAATCCGGCGGCAGCTGACCCTGCGGAGAGTCCGTTACGCGACTCCTGCCCTTGAAAAAGGCCTCGACATCCTTGAACTCCTGGCTTCGGTATCAGAGGCCCTGACCCATAGTGAAATCGCCAACCGTCTTGGCCGCACCATCAACGAGGTTTTCCGAATGTTGGTGTGTCTCGAAGAACGAGGATATATCTCGCGGACCGGCGCCGACGAGCGCTACCAGCTCACGCTGAAGCTGTTTGAAATCATCCACCAGCATCACCCGCTGCAACGGCTGATCACGCGCGCCCGCCCGCTGGTGCAGCGGGTCGCAAACGACACCGGCCAGTCCTGCCACCTGACAATGCTCAACCATGCGGAGGTGGTGGTTGTAGCCCAATTCGACGCGCCGGGGAACATGGGTTTTTCGGTCCGCCTAGGAGCAAATATTGACCTCTTGAACACAGCTTCCGGACACGTGATTCTGGCCTTTCAAAGCGATGAAGTTCGTACCCGTGCGCTGGGAGCATGGCGTCTCCGCTCCAGAAAACCAATTCCAGTTGGTCTTTCCCGCCACCTCAACCAGATTCGCCGGCGCGGACATGAGGAACTGGCCAGCTATCAGGTTCATGGAGTGGTGAACATCAGTTACCCGGTGTTGAATCAGCACGGAGAAGCGATCGCGGCGATGACAGTTCCTTTTCTCGCCCGCATCGGAGACAGCGTGGGCCCGCCGCAAGTGAAAGAAGCGTTGAGCCTGGCTTCCCGCGCGCTTTCTCTAGCCATCGGCGGGAAGAGGCTGGAACTTCCTTCTGGCGCGGTTCAGCCATGACGCGAACTGACTATTTCGAGGATTATGAAGTCGGCACACAGCGACTCACGTCGGGCCGCACGATTACCGAGACTGATGTTGTCATTCACGCGGGGCACACCGGAGACTATTTCCCGCATCACGTGGACGCCGAGTTTGCCCGTCAGACTCCCTTCGGACAACGCATCGCCCATGGCACCATGACTTTCGCCATCGGCATCGGCCTCACGGCGAGCCAAATCAATCCCGCCGCCTTCACTTACGGGTATGACAGATTGCGTTTTCCCAAGCCGGTCTTCATCGGGGACACGCTGCGGACTCGCGTCACCATCAAGGAAAAGCAGGAAGACCCGAAGCGAAAAGGGATGGGTCGTATTGTGGAAGCCTGTGAAGTGCTGAATCAGCGCGATGAGGTGGTTTTGTACTGCGAACACATTCTGCTGTGCGAGAAGCGGCCAGACGTGGCCTGACTCGATTGGAAAAGACCTTTCTGAGGAAGGGAGATTAGTGTGGGAGTTACTCTCCAAGGGCTTACCTGGGATCATCCCCGCGGCTATGCCCCCTTGCTCGGAGGAGCCTCCGAATACGAAAAACAACATCCCGAAATCAAAATTCATTGGGACCGGCGAACCTTGCGGGAGTTCGGCGAAGCTCCCATCGAGCGATATCTGGATCGCTACGATCTGCTCATTGTGGATCATCCGTTCGTTGGATTCGCCGCTGCCCACGGGGCGTTCGTCGACCTCGCTCCCAGTATCAGCGAGGCCGAGAAACTTCGTCTTGCGGCAGACTCAGTAGGTCCTTCCTGGGAATCCTACTGGTACGGCGGCGGCCTTTGGGCGCTCCCCATTGATGCCGCAACGCAAGTCGCGTCGTACCGCCCTGATCTGTTACTCGCGCTATCTCCCGCTGTTCCTAACACCCTCGACGGTGTTTTGGAACTGGGCAAGAAAGCACGCAAAGCGGGAAAATATATCGTGGTGCCTGCGTGCCCAACGGATGCGATTAGCCTCTTCTTCACGCTGAGTGCAAATCTCGGATACCCCATCCCGGAAGATCGTGAACTCTTCACCAACGACTCCGTCGCCGCAGAGGTACTTGATCGCCTTCACGCGCTTGTCGCACTTGCCCATCCCAAGTCTGCGGAGTGGAATCCGATTCAAGTTTACGATTTCATGATCAGCAGTTCCGATGCGGTCTACTGTCCGTATGGTTTCGGGTACTCCAACTACTCGCGAGTTGGCAACTCGGTGCGATTGAAGTTTACGAATGCTCCGGCCGCCGGCCAGCGCGGATGTGCCGGGACCATGCTGGGGGGAACGGGTGTAGCAATCAGCAAGCTGAGTGCACATCCATTGGAAGCCATCGCCTATGCCAAATGGCTGGTCAGCCCTGAACACCAGCGCGGTACTTATTTCCGCGAAGGCGGGCAGCCTGCCAGTTTGGCCGCATGGACCGACTCGTCGGTCAACGCCGCAGCCGACGGCTTCTTTTCCGGCACTCTGCAAACCTTGCAGACTGCCTACCTGCGGCCTCGCTTTGACGGATTTGTTCGTTTCTTTGAAGCCGCAGGAATCGAGATCAATCGCTGCTTGCGCGGAGAAGTGAAGGATGCAGCCTTGATCCGAT
>Ga0210410_10000916_pt1 | contig 28842 bp, 24 predicted proteins | sample IncBWC4MmetaG_FD_161058 | JGI IMG/M metagenome (GOLD analysis project Ga0210410, IMG submission 161058) | Forest soil microbial communities from Barre Woods Harvard Forest LTER site, Petersham, Massachusetts, United States - Inc-BW-C-4-M | ecosystem: Environmental > Terrestrial > Soil >...
GCTTTTCGCCGTTGTCCGCAGCATATGCGGCAAATTCTCCTGTCCCCTGTCCCTGAAAAACGAGATTCCCTGCGGTGGAGAGAACTCCGCCGTTGACGGCAATTTCCTCTTCCACAGACCATCGCATCTTCTGTGAAACAGGGTCCCAGGCAATCAACCGCCCAAAGAGTCCTTCACCGCTTTCACCGGCTTCGACCGGAGCTTTGGTGTTGGCGTGGCGATCTGTCGTCGGGATATAGACGAGCCCCGTTTGGGTGTTGTAGCTCATGGGCCACCAATTGTGAACGGTCCACTGTCTTCCGCCGCCCTGCGACACTGGCACCAGCACCGGCTTGCCTCTCTGCAGATCGTACGACGTCGCCCAAGTCGTTTTTACCAGGGGATTGGCCGCCAGCAATGTCCCAGTCCTAGAATCGAGGATGTAAAAGAAGCCGTTTTTCGGAACGGTCATGGCGACGTGGCGTTTCGCACCATCGAGAACCAAATCGGCCATAACAATGTGATTATTTTCTGAGTGGACGCCTTCCGTACCAGTCTGGTAATGCCACACGTATTCGCCTGTGTCTGCGTTCACGGCAACAATGCACTGCGAGAACAATTTCCCCCCAGTGGCTCTGACTGCCGCGAGCTCTCCGAAATCTGCCCCTGCTCCGGCGGTGCCAAAAATAACGAGGTTGGCAACGTCGTCGTAGGTGATTGCGTTCCAGACGTCACCCCCGCCGGCTTTCCACCAACCATCTCCTGACCACGTTTTTGCGGCCATTTCGAGCGCTTTCGATTCGAAGGGCTGCGCGGGGTCGCCAGGCACGGTCCAAAAACGCCACACTTCCTTGCCGGTTTCTGTGTCATAGGCGACAAGAGCGCCGCGTACAGCGTCATCGGAGCCGTTGAATCCCATAATGATTTTCCCTTTGGCGACGTGCGGCGCGCCGGTGATTCCCGTTTGCAATGGGTCGCAAACAGTTGCTTCCCAGACTTGCTTAGCGGTGACGGCGTCGATTGCGATAAGCCGGCAGTCGCCGGTGCCGACATACACTTTTCCGTTCCAAACCGCGACGCCAGCGTTTGTCCTCGCAGAATATGAACCATTCAACGCCAGGTTGAGACGCACCTTGGGATCAAATTCCCAGAGCAGCTTCCCGGATTCCGCATCCACCGCATACACTTTTGAGAATGGGGCACTGACATAGATAACACCATCGACCACAATCGCCTCGGACACCACGCCCATACCTCCTTCGATGTCCAGAAACCAAGCGAGTCCCAGATTGCTAACATTTTTGTCGTTGATTTGCCGGAGCGGGCTGAAGTGTTTGGAGTCGTGCGTGCGTCCGTTGATCATCCAGTTGTTTCCTGAGTCGGCATCGGCGCTCACACGAGCGTCGTTTACGTCGGCGGACTTTCTGATGTCAGCGGAGGAGTGAAAGGCGCTTGAGAGGCCAACCACAAGCCCAGCGAGAGCTAAAGCCAGGAGTGATTTGACTAGCGGCATACAAGACATCCTTTCCGGTGCGATGACAGGAGTCCAGTTCTTACCTGTTCGAGTTCGACGCAATCTGATTTGTTCCGGGATACTCGCGAATGATAGTAGTTGCGGAAATGAAGGGAAGTCAACGTTAACCCTGGCCTCCTGCACGCCACATGGTAGAGCTCCCTGCTTATTAAAGTGCTCTTTTTCGAGATGCACAACAGTCCCGAGGATTTCCTGGTCACGGTCAGCAGCGGGGCAAGTGGCTACGTTTTGAAGGACACCTCGGCCGGAGAACTCATCGCCGCCATCCGTGATGGATACTTCAGTCTCGAGCCGGTCCGAACAAAGTGACGTTACATTGTTACATTGCATCGAAAACTTGCCACTGTATCAATTCGCCAGAGACAGGATTGCGCCACCGCAATACCCAACTTGAGCAGTTCTCCGGGAATGCGGGGTGCACCCCATAAGGGGTTGGCTTGGCTCATGCGCCGAATTAAATCACGAATGTTCGCCGCAACTTCTGGCCTTCCGGCAAGGCGGCGCGATTTCCTGGTCCAATGCCAAGCGAAAGCTCGGCGGTGCCAACGGAATACTGTGTCGGGCTGAACCATCTGCAGACATCGCCGCCAACCGGACCAGAATCGGTACAACACAACCCACAAGAGCCGGTCGCAGCGGTGCGGGTGCAAGCGACGCGGCGCGTTCTTTTGGAAAACCGCAAGTTGGTGGCGAAGCGCGAGTATCTCTGCCTGCAGGGCAGCACGGGACATCGTGGTAGCCACCATGATCCCACGAATGGTCGGAACCCCTGTGTTTTCAGATCGGACGGAGTTTTCGGTAACCACAGGATAGCGCACGGAGAGCTAGTCCCTCTCCGCAGCAAGGTGAGCTGTTTCGCACGTGCTCCGACCTCCCACAGTACCTGAAAGGACACTGACGATGCAGTTCGCCCCATACGCCTTATCATAATAATAGCGGCTTAAGCCCTAAGTACCAGAGGACTCAACAGCGATGAATGCCCTCAAGACTGCATTGATGACGATTGTAGGCTGCGTAGTGGCGTTGTTCGTGGTGTTGTCCGTCATCAGTTCGACCCAAGCCGGGCGCGAACGCCGGAAACAAGAGGCCATCCGCGAGCTCGACAGAAAAAACGCCGAGGAAGCTCCCGCCCAGGCAGCTGGAGTAGCAAGTAGCGAGGACCGGGCAAAACAAGCTCAACGAGACTTAGACGCCGACAAAGCGATAGCTAATCTTGGCTCGTCCGACCGGGACGTCCTGAACGAAGCCATCCAGAAGATCCAATATTACCGGGCTTGCAAAGCCGTACCGGAGCTGTTGCATCTACTTAAGGAAAATCCCGACGACTACATTGCCGGCATCTCCGCTCAAACAATCGCGGTGTGCGGAGATCGCTCCTCTTTTGACACCATTGTGGACCAATTTCTGCGCCGCAAAGCCGAGCCTTCCATGATTTACGCGGTTGAGAAAACAGGAACCTCCGACGAACGTGTTTTCCAAAAGCTCGATAAACTGGTTTCCGAGCCGAACCCGGAATACGAAGAGGTTCCCAAGGTCGCTCGCCACGCGAAAGAGCAGCTCGAAATGCAGGAGTTCAGAAAGAGTCATTAAACGATGCAATCCACTTTGCGCCGCACTTGCGGTCGCGGTCGCTCTCGTCGTGATGTTTGGTTGTGGCGTCGACTTGAGCAAACCACTGCCGGAGCCGGTGACCCTGAATCCCGACGACTATCGCCCGGAGATTACCGATATTGACCGTCTTCTCTTCAGTCCAAAGCCCTACGATGACGCGCGCCGTTCCCAGGTGGCTGCCACGCTGGAGGGCTTGGCCTCGCGTATCACGGCCGGATCGGAATCGCGCTTCCTGAAGATGGAAGCTTCCGAAATCAAGATACTGGCTTCTCTCGCTAAACACACTTTCGCCAGCGATCCACGTGATCATCTGCAAGAAAACTGGATGCGTATCCGCAAAAATCTCTTCGAGGGCAGGCAACCTAGTCGAAACCGTATGTTGTACTTGCAGAGGGTCATGCACTCTTCGGAGAGAAATTCTGAATGCATACACTGAAAGTTATGTTCGGTGGCTTCATACTTCTAGTAGTGTGCTTGCTTCTCGGGCGCTGGATTGGCGGCACCGCGGCGACTGTAGTCGCCACTGTGATCAAATGTTTTCTGGCGCTCTGGCTAGTCGCCACGCTGCTCAATATGTGGGTCGGCGTCAACAAGGCCGGCTACTCCGTCAAGGATGAGGCTCCAGTTGCTCTGCTCGTCTTTGCAGTACCGGCGATCGTGGCCATTGTCATTTGGTGGAGATCCTCTACTTCTTAAACTGAACAAGCTGAATGTTTTTTCAGCGTTCGACTCGCGCAAAGCGGGAAAGATTTGCCGGTTCATGAGCGGTCGGCTGGATACCATAATCCGAGTGCAACGTAGTCCGACGCGCCTCCGCCGTTCAACAAATCGGGGGTCGGCGCGGAGGCTGTCAATTGATCGAGGACCTTTTGCGCTTCGGTCCTGTTACCCGACAGCGCGTACGTGTCCAAGTCCTGACCAAGTCTCGGCATTGTCCTTCTCCAGTTCGACCGCGCGCTGAAACTCGGCAATCGCTTCCGGTAATTTCCCCTTTTGTTCGTTTTCCCGTCGCCCTTAGCTGCTGCCAATGCTGAGCGGATGAGAGTCCATTTAACGCACTATCGGTTTATAAACTAAACCGATCACGAGGCCCGCCAAAACCCACCCGATAGCATTGCTTGCTGCGATTTCCAGCCCCAGTTTCGTATCCATGTTCATGGTAACGAGATTGGAAATCGGGTGGACGCATGCGACGAACACTCCCATAAGCAGGCCAAATTGCAATCCCCTCGCAGCGCCGGATGTGCCGCCGCACCAGCCCGCATAGAGCGCAACAGCTGCTAACAGCGCTACCAACACGGAAGCCATCCCAAGGGGCATGTACTTCATTTGCAGATCCGAGGTTCGATAGAGTGCCGCCGAAGACGCGAAGTCCTTCCGGAGTAGCCAGCCCTCGGTCAAGAATCCCCATGCGAAAAATACAATCAGGGCCGCAACAGCCGCCAACACAAGGCGTGGATAGTTCATGGTCTCTCCTTATCTACTCAGTTCTTGCGCGCTCGGTTGTCCCATCCGGGGGGAAAGTCAGAGTTTGGAACGCATCGCCAGCAGTTCGTCCAGCTTCTCGAACGATTCGCTCATTCCCTGCGACACGATCTGTCCGAGCTTCGGATCCGGGAAGCCTTCTTGTGTGACGACCACCTTCGTGCCCTCGCCTTCGTCAAAAAACTCGATGGTCACGCGGATCATGGCCGGTCCCATGTTCGCGGTATAAACGATTCGCTCCGGCTCGATGATCTCTTCGTACCTACCCGTAAAGGTGTATTCCCCTGCTCCGGCAATCTGCATCTTCTGCGTGAACGAGCCTCCCGGCCGCAGGTCCGCCTGAATTTCTACTTTCGTCGCATCCTTACACCCTGACCATTGCTGCAATTTGTCGGTCTGCGTCCAGTAGGCAAACACCACAGCTCGTGGCGCGTCGAATAACCGAGTGATCTGGAGGCGATTGCCGCTCATTTTCACTTCGGATTTCATCGCTTCGCTTCCTTCGTCTTGTCTTTTTTCAGCAGGTCATCCAAGGCGTCAAACGCCGAATCCCAAGCAGCCGCGTAGTGCGCCATCCAGCGCCTCGCATCTTCCAATCCGCCCGCTCTCGCACGAATCAGGTGCAGGCGCCCCTTGCGGCGCCGCTCGATCAAACGTGTTCTTTCCAGAACTCGGAGGTGCCGGGAGATGGCCGGGATGGAGATGCGGAACGGCGCGGCCAATGCCGTCGCGCGCGTCTCGCCCCGGCGGTAAAGCCGCTCCAGAATCTGTCGTCGCGTGGGGTCGGCGAGCGCCGCGAAAATCGCGGTAATAGCCTTTGATCGTTTGCTAACCACGGCGTTAGATATTAGGTCACGCCCACGCCAAGACACAAGCGATATTTAACACTCTTGCTAGATAATGAGGCCTGCATGCTAGTATAGCGGGCCGCGACGCCACCGCACACTTCGGAGGTTTCAATGGACATCGAGGACGCTCAACGCGAAATGCGGTCTGTCTATGTTGGCGGCTTTTGGGGACAGCTGGTCTCGTCGGTCGTTTGGCTGGTGTCTGCGGCCCTAGGCACGTGGGTCACTCCAAAGGCGTCTATCCTGACCATTGTCATCGGGGGATTTTTCATCTTTCCGGTCACGCAAATGCTGCTGCGTTTGTCGGGTCGCCGGGCGTCCTTGAGCAAAGAGAATTCGTTCCACAGCCTCGGTTGGCAGGTGGCGTTTGTCCTGCCGTTTTCGATGCTGCTTCTTGTGCCCGTAGGTCTCTACCGCTTGAACTGGTTCTTTCCGGCGCTGATGGTGCTTTTGGGCGCGCACTATTTGCCGTTTGCTTTTCAATACGGGATGCGCATGTTCCTCTTCCTTGCGGGAATTCTGATCGCTATGGGCGTCGTGATCGCATTATATTTGTCGGGAACGTTTAATCTAGGCGCATGGGTCACCGGACTGGTGCTATTCGGTTTCGCCTGGATTGGGCGCTCCGTCGCGACCGGCGAAGCTACCGCACCTTCCACTCACTTATCCGCCTGATGGTTAGCTGGGACGAAAGTTGCGCCTATGAGGATGTCCATGGCGTAATGCTTTTTCGACGAATATCGCGAGAGGGACCACTCTGTCGCGGCGTCTCGAATTCTCCCGGGCCATACTTCGTGGGCGCCCAAGCGAATGTCCGTAGATTTGGTGCGGAGTTCTCCAGAGGAGCGACTTACCCAAGTTCTTACCTTCTCTAACCTCCTTGTGATTTCGAATGAAAAGCTCTCCCGCGAAGGGTAGAATGCGGCCGACGCGAGATGAATCTTGCCGAAAACAGGTCAGGGGAGGGGACCTTGAGTATTCTTCCTGGTGATTTGCACACGGGAAAGACACAGTTTTACAAAAGGATCTACATGTGGCGGGGGCAGGCACTGTCTTGTAGAGTTATTTGCTTGTTGCTGGTGGTTTTTCTTTTTGACGTGAGCAGCCATGGACAGGTGACGACTGGCACGCTGTTAGGGACAGTGCAGGATCCTTCAGGGGCGGCAATTCATGGGGCCAAGGTCACAGCCAGGAACCTGCAGACCGGGCTGATACGGTTGGTGCTCTCAGACGAAGACGGAGGTTACGCGATCAACCTGCTGCCCGTGGGAAATTACTCGATTCGCGTGGAATCTGCCGGATTCAAGAGCGAGGAGCGATCATCGGTGACCTTGCTAATCAACAGCCGGGCGCGCGTGGACTTTACGCTGCAAGTGGGGAACGTTTCTGAAAAGGTGGAAGTCACTGGGAGCCAACCAGTGCTGGACACGGATACAGCGGAGACGGGTCAGGTGATCGAGAACACGCGGGTGAATCAGCTTCCGCTGAACGGCAGGCAATTTGTGCAGTTGACATTGCTGACGCCCGGAGTAGTGCCGGAGGTGAAGGGCACACTAAGCAGCCCGCTGGCGCTTTCGGGGCTGTCGGTGAACGCGAATGGAGCGCGGTATGAGAGCAACGCTTATCTACTCGACGGGGTGCAGATCCGCGACGAGATTTACACCCGGCTGACGGTGTCCCCGTCGGTGGACGCGATCGAGGAGTTCAAAGTTCATACCAGCAATTATTCAGCCGAGTTCGGCGGGCACGGCGGGGCACAGATCAACATCTCGACGAAGTCGGGAACGAACGATTTTCACGGCGTTGTGTACGAATTCTTGCGCAACGACGTGCTGGATGCGAGAAACTTTTTCGATCCGACGAGGCCGCCATTTCGACAGAACCAGTTCGGGGGCAGCGTGGGCGGACCGATCAGAAAAAACAAGACATTTTTCTTCGGGAATTACGAGGGGATCCGCAGTTTCAAGGGCATCACGATCACCTCGGCGCTTCCGACCGACGCCCTGCGGATGGGAAACTTTACGGGAATGGGCCCGATCATCGATCCCAGCACAGGCACGCCATTTATGAACGACCAGATTCCCGCGGGACGAATCGTGGCGTTTGCGCAGGCGTACTTGAATAAGATTCCCCATGCTACGCAGCAGGTGTTGGGGAGGAACTTTGCGGGGTTTGGAAACCGCAAGGTGGATATGAACCAATTCACGACTCGCGTGGATCACACGTTTAGCGCGAGCGACCAGCTTTTCGGGCGATTCGTGTTCTCGAATGTAAACGACACCGAACCGTTCCCGGCGACTGTGGATCCGACGGGGAATCCTCTTAGCCCCCCAGGGTTTGGGCAGACGACATTTCAGCGCAGCCGGAACCTGGCGATTGGGTACACGCACATCTTCAGCCCGAGGCTGCTGAACGAGTTCCGGTTTGGATACAGCTTTCTGGATGTGGGACAGCACTCGCAGAATTCTAACGAGGATTTTCCGACGCAGTTTGGATTTCAGGGCACGAATCCTGCGCCGTTGGGTGCGGGGTTTCCGAGCATCGTGATTCCAGGATTTAGCAACCTGGGCGACCCGACGACGCAACTGTTCGTCGGAAACAACGTGTTTACATTCAGCGACAACGTGGTGCGCAATCTCGCCAAACATTCTATGCGCTTCGGCGCGAACTACAAAAAGAGCAATGTTCGAACGGAGTTCGTGTTCAACAGCGCGGGGCAATATAAGTTTTTGGGCGCGTTTACGAACAACCCGTTTGCTGATTTCCTGCTAGGTTTCCCGGCGGTGGCCACGTCGCTTACGGGAGATCCGCTGCTGCACGGGCTGGGATACGGGCTCGGCGCGTACTTTCAGGATGACTGGAGGGTGACGCAACGTTTGACTGTGAATCTTGGTATCCGTTATGACATCAATTCGCCGTTCAAGGAGCGAGACAACAAGTTGGCAAATTTTTCACCGGAAATCGGCGGTTTTGTGATCGCTGGGAGTCCGGGGCATATCAATCCATCGGCTAATCCTGGGCGTTTTCCGGGCGTGCCGTTCAAGACAGCGCAGGAGTTGGGGTATCCGGATGCGCTCACCAACGGGGACTACAACAACTTTGCTCCGCGGGTGGGATTTGCCTATTCGATTGGCACGCTGGCGATTCGTGGAGGATTCGGAATCTTCTTCGACGCCGGACTAATGGGAGGGCGCTTCGGAATCCTGGGATTCAACCCACCGTTCACTGGTTTGCAGCTATTCCTTAACTTCAACCCCGCGACGCCCATCCCGGCGCAAACGGCGCTGGTGACTCCAGCAGCGAACGTGGTGCTAGGACAAGGCCCGCAGAAGAACTTCCCAAGTGCCTATCTGGAAGAATGGAACCTGAGCGTAGAGAAACAACTTTGGTCCAGCTTTGTGGTAGAGGCGGCGTACGTGGGATCGAGGGGAATCAAGCTGGACGGCACCCTGTTTCCAAATCAGCCGAGCGCCAGCCCGGCACCGTTGGCGGGGAGGGTGCGGTGGCCCGTGCTCGGGGTGGATCTGGAAATTGCCTCGCCGGCCTTCGATTCTTGGTACCACAGCCTGACACTGCGCGGCGAGAAGCGTTATTCCAATGGATTCGTGTTTTCGGGGAACTACACCTTTTCGAAATCTCTGGACACGGGCGGAGGGTCGCTCTCCAACTTTTCTGACCAGAGTAACGGGACGCCCCAGTTTTCCGGGAACATCGGCGCGGAGAAAGGGAGATCGAGTTTCGACGCGCGGAACCGGTTCGTGTTCAACGAGGTGTATGAGCTTCCGTTTGGCCGGGGGAAACCACATTTCAATAACCATCAAGGGGCGGCTGAGAAAGTCGTGGGCGGATGGCAGTTGAACTCGATCATCGTGCTAGAGTCAGGCAGGCCGGAAACGCCGCTGATCCCTTTTGACCAGAGCAACACAGGAGCCAACACCGATCGGCCCAATGTAATTTCCAATCCAAACACGGGCCCTCGGACCGCGAACCAATGGTTCAACGTGAACGCTTTCCAGCTCCAGCCGTTCGGGACCTTCGGGAATGCAGGCCGGGGTATCATCAATGGCCCGCGATATGAAAGCGTGGATCTGGGTGTGGCCAAGATCACTCCTGTTAACGAGCGGTTGGGCGTGGAGTTCCGCGCAGAATTATTCAATCTGTTCAACCACGCCAACTTCGATCTGCCGGACCGCCAGTTCGGCACGCCAGGCTTCGGGCAGATCTTCAGCGCTAACGATCCGCGGGAGATTCAGTTCGCTCTCAAATTGCGTTTCTAGCCAGACTTCAGTCGAGATGATTTTTCCGCCCACGAGGGGAGGGTGTGCCGTGATGACCAGGAATGTGCAACTCACAGCTTGTTTTCTCATTGCCCTGCTGTTCAGCCCGATGACGCAAGTGGGGCAGGCGGGAAAGCGTCCTGACAAACTCTCTCCCGCGTTTCACCGAGGCCGGCTCGAAGAGCTCTACCGCCGCTGCCCAGATGGACTGATCCTGCTGCGGGGAGAATTAAGCTGGTACCGCAAGCGGGAGATGCGGGCTTTCGACCCCGAGTATGCGGATTACAACTTCAAACAGGAAAGGAATCTTTACTATCTGACGGGGATCGAGGTGCCAGACTCCTTTGTGCTGATCGACCCGAAGAGAAAGGAAGTCCGGCTGTACACCGATTGGAAGGATGCGAGAGAGCTGGAAGAAGTCAGCAAGCTGGATTACGTGAGCGGGCCGTATCCCGCGGCAGCATTTCTGCATGATGTCCTGGACCGCTCGCCGGATTACTCGGCGCTGTATGCACTGTATGTTCCATTTCTGGAAGCAGGAAACCTATACGGAAAGACAGGCGCGTTGACAGGTGTCTTCCCCCCGGGTTTGGGCGAACCCCTAACTGAAGAGACGCAGTTTGCCAGGCGGTTGGCGGAGACGTTTCCAAGTCTGCGCGTGAAGAGCTTAGTGCCTTCGCTCCTCGAGATGCAGCGCATAAAGCAAGAAGAGGAAATTCAGCTGCTGCGACGAGCGAATGAGATCGCTGCGCTTGGCGTAGTGGAGGCGATCAAGGCGGTAAGACCCGGGCTTTACGACCACGACATCAACGCAGTGCTGGAATACGTGTTCACTCGGGAGGGCAGCGTTAATCCGACGTTCGCGCCGAACGTGATGTCGGGACCGAACGCGTTTCTGGACTTGCTGCCGCTGTGGAGCGATTATGACCATCTTGACCGGCAGATGAAGACGGGTGAAGCCGTGTTTATCGACGTGGGGGCAGAAGCTTCCTACTACGTCAGCGATATTGGGAGGACCGCGCCGGTTTCCGGGAAGTTCACTGCGGAGCAGAAAAAGCTGTACGACATTTATCTTCCCTGCTTTCTGAAAGTAGAGCGGAGCATACGTCCGGGAGTGACGCAGCATGATCTGGAGAAGATTTGCGCAGCGTGTGCGCGGGATCAGCTTCGTGATCTGAGAGAAGGCGCCGTGCGCAAGGCGGTCGAGGGATTTGTGCGGGAGGTCGAGAGCCATCCAACGCTGGGGCACTATCAGGACCTGAACGTAATGGGAGCGGGGGCGGGCTATGATGAGCCACTGGAGCCGGGAATGGTGTTTGCAATCGAGCCGGTTCTTTACTCCAAGGAACTGAATTTCGCAGTGTTTGTGGAAGATGTGATTTTGGTGACGGCGGATGGATACGAGGTCCTATCGAAGGGCATGCCCTATACCACGGAGGAGATCGAAAAACTGATGACGCAGAAGAGCATCATCGAAGTGAGCGCGGGAAGAAGGTAAGCGAGACGGTTCTGCAGGTTGTGATGAACCTGTGCCTGGCGAATTGTTATTTCTCCCAAGATTCCTCAGGATCCTCCGTCCTGCTACGATTCTTTGATGCGCAATCTTGCCGTTCTTTTCATCCATTTCATCGCCGTCCTGGCTCGGTTGCTCGGCCCTGGCGGGGACGTTCCCTCATTGCGGAGTCGCTTCTCCTCAGACACCAGATCCTGATTTTGAATCGCCCCCGGAAAACGATCCCCCAATCTACACGCGTCGGAGCGGATCCTCGCTGGCTTGTATGGGGTAGACATGTATGCACACTTGTGCATATACTGAGAACTGTGAGCTACGAATGGGACCCGCCAAAGCCAAAACGAGTTTCGCCAAGCATAGAGTCCGTTTTGCTGATGTCGTGACTGTGCTCGAGGACGACCTTGCTTTGACGATACGCGATCCATTTTCAGACGAAGAGGAGCGGTGGATCGCTCTAGGCAGAGATGTACTTGGCCGCTTCCTCGTCGTGGTTTACACCTGACGGGGAGCGCGTCTGCGACTGATCTCGGCACGCCTGGCCACAGCCCGAGAGACTACTCAGTACGAGGAACATCATGAAGCGTGAATACGATTTCCGTAGGGCGAAGCGTGGAGCTGTCGTTTCCGTTCCTAAAGGGAAAACACGAATCACAATTCGCCTCGATCACGAAATCCTTGCCTGGTTCCGCGAACAAGTCGAACTTGCTGGTGGCGGCAACTATCAAACCGTCATCAACGAAGTCCTGCGCCAACACATCCAGCGCGCCCAAGAACCATTGGAAAAAACGCTCCGCCGCGTTATCCGGGAAGAGATCCGCCGGGCGTCCTAGCTTGCACAATCGGCCATCACCCGGCTTCAACGGCTAGTCCCTGACACCGGCGCTACCACCACAGTGCACGTTACTGGGGTGACGTCTTCTTCCGAACCGGCGGCGCAGTTAGGGCCGGTATCGGCGAAAAGATCTCACAACTCCGGTTCTGTGAGCCCCATACAGCGCCATGATAACCCAGGCAACAAACAGCAGATGTAGTGCTCAAATGGGTCCGGTCAGTACCGATCTCTGGCTCAGGGACAGTTGGCCTGGGGATATTGCAATCGCGGAGAGGTTGATGGTCGCAACTACAGTTCCATCGGCGTTTTCACAAGCCGCGCGACAGCAGGTCCGAGCCTTGTAATATCGCGGACATTCCAGGTCAACAAAATATATGCTCCCGCTTTCAGGGCGCAATGAGCAATGAGTGCGTCATATGCCGCTGACTCTTATAGAGAGGGATCCGGGGGCAAAATCCGTTCGGCTGTTTTCCAGAAATTCAGTTTTTTCGGGAAGCACGCTTTGGATTGAAAGGGCAAAGCGCGGTCAACCGCCAGGCGAAGGGTTTTTCTCAGGTCTTCGAACGAGACTTCCGTGTCCTTTTCGCGCCGTTCGTCTTAGCGGTGCCTGTTCAAGTCATTTCGTTATTTTAATTGCCTACCCGGCCTGTGTTCCACTTCTCTCGGGATTGCTCTCGATCGAATGACTTATACTCTTACCCTCTTTTTCTTCAACTACCATGATTTCACTCGCTGAGCTGCAGAGCCTTTATGACAGTAACCGCTTCTTGGAAGCTTTCCGTCAGAGCGCAGCATATTGGAAACCATCTAAGCGGTTAGAGAATCTCTCGTCGGATGAATTAATTCTTGGCGGCAGGCTTGCTTTTCGTCTTGGTGGTTGGCGGCTCTCGAGACGGCTTTTCCGTGCAGCTTTGGCTTGTAATCCTTCGGACCCACGCGCCCGCTATTTCGCTCACGGTTTACGCCGCCCTAAACGGCACCTGTTTGACGACCTGCGCATCTGGGAAACTAATCCAGAGCTTTCTGGCGCCGACCCGGATACGCAAGCCAGCTGGCTCGCTTCTCAAGCCATTACCTGGGCCTCACTGAGGGAGTTCTCTCGTGCTCACACCTGCATCGAACGCGCTCGCTCCTTCCAGTTATCGCAGAGCTGGGTTCTTAGCTGCGAATCCAACGTGTTTGGCCTTGAGGATCGTTGGAGCGAGGCCCTAAGGTCCGCCGAGCGCTCGTGGGAGCTGAACCCAGGGACCCCATTCGCGGCCCACAGCCTAGGCCAAAGTTTGCTGAACCTCCGTCGAATCCGCGAGGCGGCCGACCGGTTGGTTGCGGCCGTTGCGCACTGTGAGTCTTATGAGATCGTTCAACTTGCCTGTTGGCATCTCAGTGTCTTGGTGGAGACCATCGAAGGTGACGAGCGCAGTCGGGCCTTGGGCCGCGCTCGGGGGCTTGCGGAGCAACTTTCTACTCTGGCCCCGTTGGCTGATCGCGAAACCAACTCTCAATTCGCGCGAGTGCGGCTGGACATAGCCGATCTCGCAGACGATCACGCGGCCATGGAGCGTTGGAGCAACGAGGTCCGCTCTCCCTTCCACCGGAGAGTCCTGGAGAATCTTCGCAAAAATCCAAATGGGCTTCGCGTCCGATTGCCCTTTCGGCGCGCGATCCAAAAGCATGAGGAGTGTTTGCCAACGAGTATCGCCTCCGCTCTCGCCGCCATGGGGGCACACATCGACCCGGATACTATGGCATCCGAGATCACCTTTGGGGGAACACCGGAGTGGGCAGCAGCCGAATGGCTCGAGAAGTTGGGGTTTGTAGTCAGGTTTTTTGCTGTGGTCCCGGAGATTGCTGCTTGTCTCCTCAAGAATGGCATCGCTTTTGTGGTGACTCTCGTGGCGGATGCCAGTGCACACGCCGTCGCCGCCGTGGGCTTGGACGAGGCCGCCGGTACTTTGCTCATCCATGATCCCCAGGCGTTGCGAACCACGGAGTACTTATTGGCGAGCATTGGAGAGAGCGAGGCGCCCCTGGGACCCAAGGGTATGGTCATAGTTCCGAGTGACAAGGCAGCCCTCCTCGATCAGCTGCTCCTCCCGGCTGATGTAGACGCTATGGCGGCCATGGAGTCTTACAACCGCGCCGACTCCCTGAGCGATCCCGCCACTGCGCGCGAACTGGTCGTCAGACTTGCAGACAGGCAGCCTTCCCACCCGATCACTCGCCTCCTGAAGGCTATGCAAGCTGTCCAGGACGGCCGGGTGGGCGTGGCCCTCATTGAATTTCAAGAACTCATGAACCGGTATCCCAAGTCGGCCTTCGTTCGCGCTCGGCTTCTATCTTGTTGCCGGTCGCTCGGAGACACCGCACTCATGCGAAGTGTGCTCGCCAGCGTGGTAGAGCGCGGCATTCTTCCTGGAATTCAATCCCAGCAGGACTGGTTCTATCCCCCCAGCGCATACGTCAGCGAATATGCCGATCTATTGCGCACTTCGGCAGAAACGCGTGAAAAAGCTCGATCGCTCTTGAATGGTGTCATTTTCCGTGAGAGTTCCTGTGCACAAGCCTGGCATATCCTTGGCGATCTTCTTTGGGATGAACGGGACATTCAGGGAGCTCTGCTCGCTTACCGGATCGCTGCTTGTCTTGCGCCCAGCAATGAGCACTACGCGCGCGCGTATTGCGACGCCCTCTGTAATGCGGCACGGAAGGAAGAGGGGCTGCGATGGTTGGAGGATCGTGTACGCAGCTTTTGCGTTTCCACTCGGGCAACCACGACCTGGATTACCTGGATCAGTGCACTGGAGGCCTGGGGGCACCCCGAGCGAGCGTTGGCTGCCACCGAAGAATCGCTTGGAAGCCACGGCAATTCCCCGGAGCTGATAGCTTTCGTCATCTCCTTTTCAGCGCGCATGGGCCGTTGGCATGAAGCCGAGGCCCTGTTGAGCCGGCTGGAGACGGCAGGAAATTCTGCTCTCTTTCACGAAGCGGCTGTGGACTTCCATCAGAGACGTGGGGAACTCGAAGAGTCCTGCCAACATGCCGAAGCGTGGGTACAGGAGTCGCCTCTCTCCATCCAGGCTCGGCGCGAGCTGCTTCATATGATCGCGAAGCGCGATGGCACCCGTGCGGCCATCGACCATGCTTCCCGCTGGATGACGGATTACACCGGCCACGACGAATTGGAGCAGTTGTACTGCCAGTATCTGGACCGCACCTCATTGCCGCGATGGAAAAAGTATTCTCTTCTCCTTCGCCGCGCGAAACGTAATCCCGAAGATAGCTGGACGTGGCGAGAACTTGCCTTTACCTCCCTGTCTGACTACGAATCCAAGGATAAACGCGGCCGAGAAAGGTTGAATCGCCGCATTCCTGGACTGATAGCACAATGCGAACGCACTGCGCCCCATGAAGCATCAACCCTGCGCGTTCTCGCGCAGTGGTGCGAAGCTCGCGGCGAGTGGACTCAAGCGGTTGATCACTGGTTGGAATCTATCGATCATGAACCGAATAACTCTTACAGCTATCGCCAAGTGTGGGATTGCCTTGCCAGGTCCAGCACGGAGCAGCGAAAGCAAAACTGGGAAAGAATTTCTACGATGCTGCTTCGTTACCCGGGCCGGCTGTCGGTCGCTCGCGAAGCAATCATGCTTGCGGCGGATCGATTCGGTGTTGCCGAGGCAGAGCAAACTGTTTTCGCCTGGCATGAGATACGGCCCGACGATCCAGAAGTCATTGAGGCTTCCGCGGACCTTCTACTCGAACATGGGAGCGGTCGCACGGACGCTCTCCGTGCTCTGGAGATGCTTCAGCCGGCGGTGGAGCGCTTCCCCTATCATCTCGGTTTGCGATTTTCGCTCGCCAACGCCTGGCGAAGCCTCGGAAAGTTCAAAGAATCGGAAGAGGTCTTAGCCGAGATCATCCGCCGCCATCCTGACGACTCTGCCGCCCAAATCCAACTGGCTCGCGTGAATCAGCGGCATGGTCGGATCGAAGAGGCTTTGCAGATTTTGACGTCAGCAGCCGCTCGCGATCCCCAAAACGTCGATCTCCCCGACGTGCGTGTCCAAATCTTGATCCATGCAGGCCGCCTTAATGATGCCCGCGTTTCCATCAAAGAGGCGCTCTCTCGGTTTCCAGAATCAGTTCGTTGGAGGGAGAGGGCCATCGCACTTTTGGCGGATTGCGGCGACATGGAACTCTCGGCGCAGGTCGCCCGGGAGGGTACGGTTGTGTACCCTCGCGGAGCTTATCTCTGGTTCCTTCTCGGAAAAACACTACAAGAATTTAAGCGCTTCGCCGCACAAGGCGAAGTCGAGTCGTGCCTCCGCCGCAGTTTGGTGCTGAATCAAGGGCTCTTCGTTGCTGCCGACTGGCTGGCTATGCTTTTGGTCGAGCAGCGTAGATACGACGAAGCCGATGAAGTTATGCTTCAAATTCGCGAACGGCTGAGCGATCCTTCTCCCGCGCTAGGCCGCTTAGCTTGGATTCATCGCCAAAAAGGCAACAAACGGGAGGCGCGCGAAGAAATGGCCTCCGTGCTGCGCTTAAGCCCTTGGTATATCTGGGGCTGGAACGTCTTGATGGGGTGGTTCCTGGAGGACGAAGCTTGGAACGAGGCTCGCAGCGCCCTCGGTTTGGTCCCGCCGGAACTTAAGACCAATACACAATTTCGGCGGCAGCGTCTGGAAGTTCTCGAGAAGACCGGCCTACCCTCTGCAGACCTAGATTCAGAGTGGAACGGCTTGCTTCTCGACTTCCCAGAGGATGTCCCGCTCCATCTGCTCCGCTATGACTCTTTGCGGAATGGCGAGCGCCTGCCGGAAGCAGCCGCCGTTCTAGAATTTATTCGGCCCATTGATCCGGAAAGCCCGTATCTTCTTGCTCGGTACATCGAAGTATTGTCGGGCGATCAGAATAAAAAGGGGCAAGTCGTCGAATCCCTGTTGCGCATCTTCTTTGCCCAGACTGAAGAATCGGTTTGGCCAGCTAATTACGGGTGGACCGCGGTGCAAAAAGCGAATTGGGAAGGGGACGTCTATCAGAGGGCTCTCAGTCTTTTGAAGCAAGGATCGCGTCCGACACCCCAGGCACTTTCTATTTTGGCATCCCACGCCGCCCAGCGCAGCGGGCCCGCCAAGCGGACCTTGCAGCCGCGTTGGCGTTCCTGGCTTCCCGACAATGGAGCGCGGGAACTGGTGACACTGCTGGAAATAATCGATCTTACGTCCTGGTCGAAAGGACGTTATCGCGCCAGCCTGCTAAAGCAGCTCTGCGACGTCGGCTATTCGCGGTTAGTTGTACGCTATTGGAGGAAGAATAGAACGCTCGTGGAAACTGACGTCGACTCATGGGCTGAGACTGCTCGTGCGCTTGTCAACCTCAACCGCAAATCGGATGTGCGGAGACTCTTGGCGCAGTGGCGCGAGCGAACCGGCGTCGGAATGTGGGTTGTTACGAACTATGTGATGTGCCTCTCCGCTCTGCGTCCGAAACAGTTGCGGGAGATGCTCTCCTCTTGCCGGGATGCCCTGGCGGGTCTTCCGCATGACCATTGCGCAAAATTTCTCGCCCACTTGCAGGCCGAAGCTTGTGCCCTCATCGGCGACCGGAAGGCACTTGCCGAAACCTGGAATGATTATCGAAGCTACTTCGATGGCAAGCTGGAAAAAGGAGAGTGGTTCCACAGCAGACGCAAACATCTGCTCGCCGACGTGCCGATTATTGCGCGCGCGCTTCGGGACAATGACCTGCCTATGTACAGGCGAATGCTTTGGAGCTTGCGCTGGAAACAATTCACTGTCGAGGTCCAACTAACTAAGCTCGGCGGAGTAAGGATCAACAGAGGCTGGTGGTGGATAGTATGGGCGCTGTTCTGGTTGGTGTTTCTGTTTTTTCGAAGTTTCTAGCCGGCCTACTCTGTAACTCTCGTTCTCCCCATTGAACGAATTGTCCACTTGGCAGAACCTCTTCTCCTTCAAGACTCCGTCAACAGTGGCCACCAGAATTCGCTTCTAGATCCGATGGACTTGAATTCTTTCGCCAGAATAGGCTTGACGCGTTGCCAGTCTTCGGGTGTCATACGCGCGCTTCTCTCCGGCTCATTTCCCGCAGCAGCCAGGCTCGGGCCGTGGCCCATTCGCGTTTCACCGTGGTCCGGGAGATGCCGATAACCTCGGCAGTATCTTCAATCGACAGGCCAGCGAAAAACCGCATTTCGACGATGCGACTTTGCTGCGGATCCAGCCGTGCGAGCTCATTCAGCGCGTTATCCAGGGCAATCAAGTCCACATTGGGAGCTTTTTGCATAGCCATGGCCTCGGTGAGTTCGAGCTTGAGCCCGCTACCGCGTTTTGCCGCCCGGTGCCTGCGAGCGTGATCGACAAGAATCTGGCGCATTAGCCGTGAAGCCACAGCCATGAAATGTGCGCGGTTATCGATGTCGGCGGGTCCCTGTTTCATGAGCCGGAGGTAAGCCTCGTGAACCAGGGCAGTACTTTGGAGAGTATGGTCGGGACGTTCCTGCCTTAGGTGATGTTGAGCGATTCGGCGCAACTCTTCGTACACCACGGGGATGAGCACTTCGAGGGCCTCATGATTCCCGGCTCGCCATTCGCTTAGGAGGGCACTGATAGGCTGGGACGGGGATTCTGCCACGCTCACACCGTTCGCTCGACCAAAGACCTGAAACTAATAAGGAAAAGTAGTGCAAGGAACGAGCGAAGTCAATTCAGAATGCTGCATGGACACCGATCTCGCCAGTTTTCCCTTGACAGATATATATTCTATTCTGTATATACACGTATATGCATGTAAGCATATTTCAAACCTTGGCTGACCCCATGCGCTTGCGCATCGTCGAGATGCTTCAGACTGGCGAGCACGCGGTAAATGGTCTCGTAGATAAACTCGATATTCACCAGTCGGGAGTTTCGAGGCACCTCCGCATACTGCACGAGGCGGGTTTCGTCCAAGTTCGTCCAGAAGGGCAGAGGCGTCTTTATTCGCTTCGTCCGGAACCTTTCTTCGAGCTCAACGCGTGGGTCACCGACTATCGATGCTTCTGGGAAGCTCGCCTCGACAAATTCGCCGACGCATTAAGCCGCAAACAAAGAGCAAGGGCTACTAAACGCAAGGAGATTTCCAAATGAATGGGAACAAGACCGGACCGAGGATCACGATTGAACGCACATACAAAGCGTCCGTCAAAGATCTGTGGGATCTCTGGACTACGAAGGACGGTATCGAATCCTGGTGGGGTCCAGGTGGATTCACCACGAAGGTCCTGGAGCTTGACCTACGCTCAGGCGGGAAGTTGCGCTACGCAATGACCGCGACTGCTCCCGCGCAGGTGGAATTCATGAAGAAGGCGGGGATGCCTGTGACGAACCAGGGTCGGATCACTTATACGGAGGTGGTCCCTCAGAGGCGGCTCGCGTACACACACCTGGCCGATTTTATTCCAGGCGTTGAGCCTTACGATGTCGGGACGGTCGTGGAGTTTCACTCGGACGGGCAGAGTGTGCGCATGGTTCTGACATTCGATCCCATGCATGACGAGGAATGGACCCGACGGGCTGTTATGGGCCACGAGAGCCAGCTCGGCAAACTGGAGATGGTCATGGCGGGCAAAAGACTATGAAGGAAACTCAGCATTCCCGACGTATTGGTCGAAGCATCGGGGCTCTCCTAATCGGCATCTTTGCGGGCGCCATTCTCTCCTTCGGCACTGACGAGTTGCTGCACATCGCAGGCATATTTCCGGCACTGGGCCAGCCGATGAACGATGCGCTACTTCTAATAGCGACGGCCCATCGTACCGTCTACAACTTCGTGGGGAGTTACACCGTAGCGCGACTCGCGCCAAATCGGCCCATGCAACATGCCTTGGCAAGCGGTGTCGTGGGTCTTGTTCTAGCGACGGCGGGCACCGTCGCTACGTGGAATCGCGCCCTCGCGCCCCACTGGTATTCCCTTGCCATCATCGCACTCGCGGTGCCGTGCGCCTGGGCGGGCGGCAGACTTCGCATGATGCAGTTGCCCGCACGCGTTGACTGCCAAGGGACCCCGTAAGACCGGATTCCGAAACAACAACATAAGGAGACTAGCAAATGATCGAGACACCGAAGATCGTGACGTTGAAGCCCCAGACCACCGCTAAGATTTATCAGGTTATTCCTCGTTCGCAGATACAACAGGAGATGGGTAAGGCCCTCGGGGAACTGAAAGCGGCAATTCTAGCTCAGGGCATCGCCGTGACGGGCCCTTGGTTCACGCATCACTTACAACCTCCCGGCGAGAACTTCAATTTCGAAATCGGCTTTCCGGTTGCCGCAGTGGTGAAGGCGAGCGGCCGCGTGCAGCCCGGCGAGTGGCCGGCGATGTCCGTCGCGCGGACGGTCTATCACGGCGGCTATCAGGGACTCGGTGGAGCGTGGGGCGAGTTCATGGAATGGATCGAAAAGAATGACCATAACGTGACGGATGAGATTTGGGAGCGGTATCTTCTCGGTCCAGAATCAGGTAGCGATGCAACCGCTTGGGAAACGGAGTTGAATCGCCTCTTGATCGAAAAACGCACAAACGGCAACGTGAATCCTGTTGAATAGAGCAAGCATCTCGCGGCGCATTCTGGAAACGGTGTTTTTTTTATGGCCGGAGAGCGACCAGTTACTGTGGTGCTTATATAGTAAGACCTCGCCAACGAAGCTGGCGAAGAATTGATTCCTTTAGGGAATCCACTGATCGTCACGCTCACGACGCTCGTAAATCCGTTCACGGCGTTCAACGTGACCGTCACCGGTGCGCTTGTTCCGCCCACTTTTGTGGAAACCGACGCGGGGGTGATGACTACGCTGAAGTCCGCGACGGGCGGCCGTGGAGGTGACGGCGGCGAAGAACTGCCGCACGCATTCAGAAGACACAAACTTCCGATGAAAATGATGAACAATAGAAATTGTTTCACGGTCTCCTCAAACGTACGCCGTTTTGAGGTGATTCGCCACCATCTGGCCCAGCGTGCCATGCAGAGCGCGTGCAATCACGTGGCCCGCAGTGAACTAGTTCTAAGCTCACAGCGGCGATGGGCGTCCACGTTGTGCAATTCGTAAAACTTCTCCTTGTAACTCTCTCCAAATTATTTTCTCTCCTTACTGGTACAATTCTGCTTTCGCAAGAGCAGTTCCAGTCCCATCAACTCCACCCGTCACGAGAACTGTTCCGTCTTTCAGGAAGGTCGCAGAGTGATAGGCGCGCGGTGTTGCCATGTCGGCGGTGCGTGTGAAAAGTCCGTTGACAGGGTCGAACAGTTCCGCTGTCGCGAGTTCAGAAGTGCCATCGAATCCTCCCGTTACGAGGACTCTTCCATCGCTGAGCAAAGTCGCGGTGTGGTTACCGCGGGCGAAGCTCATGCTGCCCTTCGTCGGCGAAAACATTCCGTCCTTTGGATCAAACAGCTCCGCTGTCGCGAGGTCGGCGTAGACACGATCTCCAACCGTCACAAGCCCACCCGTCACGAGCACGGTTCCGTCATGCAGCAAGGTCGCGGTATGATAAGCACGCGCGGTTTTCATGCTGCCGTTCGTCGGCGTGAACATCCCGCTGGTTGGATCGAACAGCTCCGCTGTCGCATACTGGGTGCGGTTTAGTTTTGATCCTCCGGTCACGAGAACTCTGCCGTCATTCAGCAAGATCGCCGTGTGATCAAATCGCTGGGTTTCCATGTTACCCTTCGTCTGCATGAACGTCCCGCTCTTTGGATCGAACAGCTCTGCTGTCGCGAGCTCATTCTTGCCATCAAATCCTCCGGTTATGAGGACTGTTCCGTCATTCAGCAACGTCGCCGTGTGATAAGCGCGCGCCGTGGCCATACTGCCATTTGTCGGCGTGACCGTCCCAGTGGCGGGATCGAGCAGCTCCGCAGATGCGAGGGGTTGATTATTGCTGTCGAGCCCTCCCGTCAGGAGCACTTCGCCGCTGTTGAGGAGCGTAGCCGTGTGCCGGGAGCGTGCGGTCTCCATGCTCGCCGTCGGGGTGAACGCCCCGATGGTGGAATCAAACAGCTCCGCAGACGCGAGGGCTTTTCCTGTGCTGTCGTTTCCTCCCGCAACAACGACCCTTCCATTGCCGAGCAATGTCGCCGTGTGGAATTTACGGGCTGCTTCCATGCCGCCTTTGGTGGGCACGAAGCTATGCGTACCAACTGTGACTGCGGCGCTGGTGGTGGCTGGCGGAGTGCCATCGACTGTTGTCGCGGTGAGGGTGATGTTTGCTGGCGGAACGCTTGCTGGGGCTGTGTAGGTGGTTGGCACCCCGCTCGTAGTGGTTATGGGCGAGACCGATCCGCATTCCGCGACTGGGCAAGACATCCCATTCAGCGTAAGCGTCCAATCTACGTTGCCGTTCGACTGATCGTTGGTCAGCGTCGCGACAAACTTCGTCGATCCGTTCAGTGTCACATAAGCTGATGTCGGTGAAAGCGCGACAGAAATAGGTGGCGCCCCGACGGTAATGCAGAGCGGGACGTCTGGGGAGGTTAGCTGTGGATTGCCTGAGTCAGTCACATGGACTTTGAAATTGAAAGTTCCGCTGGCTCCGCTGGGCGTGCCTGCAATCATTCCTGTTCCGTTCAAACTCAAGGTATCGGGCAAGGAGGTGCCACCACCCAGTGCCCACGTGAGCGGGGCGGTTCCACCGTTTGCCGCAAGCTGAAGACTGTACGAATTGCCGAGAGTCGCGGCCGTGAGCGGTCCCGTCGTAGCAACCGTCGGTGGCGGCGAAACCGCGACCGTCGTGGTGGCCGAATTCGTCTGGCCAGTGAGTCTCGCCGTGATCGTCACGAGGCCCGAAGGAGGTGCGCCAGGAGCAGTAAACGTTGCTGGCGCGCCACTCGCCGTATGCGCAGTAATCGTGCCGCAATTACTTCCGCCACACGCGAGTGCCCAATCGAAGCCCTGATTGCTGGGGTCGTTGCTCACGTTGGCAGTAATCGGAACGCTTTGGTTCACGTCCAGCGCCAGGGCCGTACTGGGGCTGAGACCGACGGTGATCAGCGTAGAAGTCGTAGTATTGCCAGCGCCGCACCCAGTCAAGAGACACGATCCGTATAGAAAAATTAGAAGCGAGAGTGACTTTTTCATGTTCATGACGCCTCCTCAAGATTGCATTTGCAATGCACAGGCACGGTTCAGACGCTTTCGGTCACTCTACTTCGGTGAAGTTTGCGGGGTTCCGAAGCGGTGATTGCGGCCCGCTCTTAAGGATCGAAATCGAGTCATCATTTCGGCCGGGGATAACTTGGCGCCACTTGCTGGTGTCGGAGCATGGGTGATTTGCGCTGGCCGAACCGCGGACTCGGTCTCACCTTCAACCGTATCGTAGTCGCAGCCCTCGACGTCTGGATGATCCTCGTCACATGGAATCAGAAGGAATGCATGGGTATCGCCGTTGGGTAGCACTCCGTCGCCGTCGATCTCACCACGATCGTTAATAGAGGCCGCAATTTTCAATTGCATGCCAGAACCTGGAGGGATGAGTGTGTTCAAGTCCACTATCGGCCCCCCGTTCTCCCACAGGAACGCGCGTACTGACGAGAAAGAAAAGAGAAGGTCCGGCGACGATTCGCCGACGACCTGACCCTTTGCATTGATGCTATGCGCGGCACTGTCTTGGTCCACATCGAGAGTTCCCAGGTTGATCATCACTCCATGCTTCCAGAGAAAGGCGATCGATGCCTGGTTTCCCTGATTCCCGGCAAAGCCGACGATCTCTCCGGCATCGTTGATCGCGTTGGGCACTCCGTTATCTCCTCCAAAAGTGCCCAGATCCGTAAGGACTCCGCGGTCCCAGAGAAAGGGGTGGTTGGTCAAGTCTCCCGGCAGCTTCATGGTGCCGGTCATCTGACCTCGGTTGTTAAGACCAGACACAAAACTAAAGGTGCCTCCGAAGTTGCCGACGTCCACCATCTTGCCGTCATCCCAAAAAAACGGATCCACGGTAGGAACCCCAGTGGTGGCACTCGGAATCGAATTAATGGTGGACTGGCCGGCGACCTGCCCACGTTCGTTTACAAACCAGGCAACGCTGTCGGGTCCCCCCAACGTGCCCAAGTCCTGCATCGCTCCGTTCTGCCACAAGAAGGCATGCGCTTGTGTGGCTACGGGAAAGAAGAAGAACGGGAAAGTCTCTTTGATGAACAGCGTAGCGAAGGTGGCAGAGAAGGGATCGGGAATCGTATTCAGCGCTCCTCCGACCACCTGGCCACGGTTGTTGAGCGCGTTCGCCCCACTCACATTTCCACCGAGTGTTCCAAGGTTTATGATTTCGCCGTCCTTCCAGAGAACAGCGCTCGTCTCCGGAAAGCCTGTCAGCGGATCAATGACGCCGTTTTCTGAGAGGCCCGAGGCCCAGCCGCGGGAATTAATCCAGGCGACGGCACTGCTATTCACTCCGGAAAGCGCACCCAGGTCTGTAAGAACACCGTTTCGCCATTGGGCCGGATGCATGACAAGACAGTCAAAGAAACAGCTTGGCGAGAAGGGGTCGGGAGTGGAAGTATCCGCTTCACCGACAACGGTCCCCCGAGGATTCATGGTCTTGGCAATAAACCCTGCGAATCCAGCGGAACTGTTCGGGCCACCGAGCGCCGGAATGTCGATCAGCTTGTAGTGATGGTGCTGGGCGTGGCGATCTGGCGTTACATTGTCTTGCGCCGCAACGCTGCCTGGGTTCACCACAGAGGCCAATAAAGTCACTGCAACAACGAAGCTCCATCTTCTGAATTTCATACTGTCTCCTATTGCCTTCGGTTGGAGGGAGAATGTCTTAGGTGTCCAGCGTCTCGCTGCTCAACCCCGCTCTGCCGAACGCGATGACCGTGTTTCGGCCTTGCGCCGGGCACTAACCCGCACTAAGATCACTGGCGGACGGCTTTCAAGACCGCATTCATCCTCACTCGCGGAGCACCGTAGCGGGGTTACGATTTCGAAGTCCTTCCGGAGTTGCGAAGAAATCTTGAACAATTCCTGCCAGAACGTATGAGCCAGAAAACAAAGCATTTCTATGCGTTCGGTCCCTTCTTCCTCGACGCGAGCGAATGCCTTCTGATTCTCGACGGCAAACCCGTGCCGCTTGCTCCCAAGGCCTTCGAAGCGCTGGTTATTCTGGTCGAAAACGCTGGCCACTTGGTCGATAAAGATGACTTAATGAGGCGGCTCTGGCCCGACAGCTTCGTTGAAGAGGGGAACGTCGCCAAGCACGTCTCCTTATTGAGAAAAGTCTTGAGCGAGGCGACGAATGGCCGGGAGTACATCGAAACCATACCCAAACGCGGCTATCGATTTGTGGAAGACGTCAGAGCGGTATCGGATGTCGAGGATGACTCGCAGCCTCACAGCCTTCCCGGCACCAACCTGATCGGCAAGAGGGTTTCACACTACCGAGTACTGGAGATCCTGGGCGGCGGCGGCATGGGGGTGGTTTATAGAGCGGAAGACTTGAAGCTGGGCCGCCTCGTTGCTCTGAAGTTTCTTCCCGAGGAGCTTGGCAATGACCCAAAGACTGTCGAACGATTTGAGCGAGAAGCGCGAGCCGCTTCCGCACTCGACCATCCCAATGTCTGCTCGATTTACGAATTCGGAGACCATGAAGGCAAGCCCTTCATCGTAATGCAGTTGCTCGAAGGTCAAACGCTGCGCGAGCGAATTGCGATCGAGTCGCAACACGGCAAGCCCTTGCCCACAAGTGAGTTGCTCGATTTGGCCATTCAGATCACCAGCGGCCTCGAAGCAGCGCATCAGAAAGGCATCATCCACCGCGACATTAAGCCCACGAATATTTTCATTACCAATCGAGGGGAAGCCAAGATCCTGGACTTCGGCGTGGCAAAACTCGTCAAGGAAAGCGGAGAACCTCACACATCTGCCAATCCCGATTCGCCTAACACGGCGATTCTGCCCGATGCGGCGTCCTCCTTGCTCACGCTGACTCAGACTGGGCTCAACCTTGGAACGGCCAGCTACATGTCTCCCGAACAGATCCAGGGCGAGAAGTTGGACACGCGCTCGGACCTGTTTTCGTTCGGGCTCGTTCTGCAGGAAATGGCGACGGGGCAGCACCCGTTTGCCGGCGAAACCGCGGAGATGGTTCGGGTCGCGATACTCCAGCGGCCGGTCCAGCCTGCGCGACAGCTGAATCCCGAGCTTCCATCTAAGGTGGAGGAAGTCATTGCCAAGGCCCTCCAGAAGGACCGTAATCTTCGGTATCAGCACGCGTCAGAAATGTGCGCGGAGTTGGAAGGCCTGGGGCGAGACCTTGCACCGATGCGTCCTTTCACCCGCTGGCGCGAGCTAGCGGCGGGAATTGTTGCTGTGCTCATGATCGCGAGTGTCGTTTTATGGTTCGGCAAACGGCGTCCGTTCGCTCCCGTGCCGGATCTAAAGGTGCGGCAACTCACGACCAATTCCACCGAGAACGATGTGATGAGCGGCACGATTTCACCGGATGGCAAATACCTGGCGTACAGTGACGCAAGTGGAATGCACATTCAGAACATCGAATCTGGCGAGCGTCAGGCCGTTACCCTTCCGGAGTCGCTCAACGGTGACAAGGCAGAATGGGAAGTAGGTTTTTGGTCAGCCGACAGTACGAGGTTTTTTGCCAACGCCCATCAACCGGGGCAAGATCACCGGTCCTGGAGTTCCCAAGGCACGAGCATCTGGGTTGTTTCGGTGCTCGGTGGAGTGCCGCGAAAACTTCGCGACGAGGCCGAATCGTCCAAGGTTTCCCCAGATGGTTCTTCCGTGTCCTTTGCAACCAACAAAGGAAGACTCGGCGATCGCGAAATCTGGTTGATGGACCCGACCGGGGAGCACGCGCGTAAGGTTCTTGGCCCGGATCAAGAAAGCTCCATCGGGCAACTTAATTGGTCGCGGAATTCAAAACGTGTCATCTACCAAAAATCCGACAGTTCGGGAAACCAGATACTTAGCCGTGATTTGGAAGGTGGTACCTCGACGAGGGTACTTTCCCCGTCCGAGGCGGCGGGGCTGAGAGACTATGTCTGGCTACCGGATGGGCGGTTGATCTTCACATCGGGCGAGGCCGAGGCTTACGGCGGTAATAATACCTGCAACTTCTGGCAGATGCGGCTGGATGCGAGCACCGGTAAACTCATGGAAAAACCGAGGCGCCTGACGAACTGGCCTGGACTCTGCAGCGCTGGTTTGAGCACGACGGCCGATGGCAAGCGGCTCGCATTTATGAGAGGCTCACTGCACTTCACAACGTATGTGGCGGACCTTGATGCGACCGGGACTCGAATCGCAAATACAAAACACTTTACTTTGAACGAGAGCGTAGACGCACCCGGAGATTGGACAGCTGATAGCAAGAACCTTCTTTTAGTGTCCGACCAGACCGGTACCTATGGGATTTACAGCCGGGGCCTAGACGAGGACACGGAGAAGCCGCTCGTGTCCGGGCAGAAAGAGTTGAGGAACGCTCGCCTCAGTCCAGACGGCAACTGGGTTCTCTACCACCGCGACATCAATCCCGAAGACCCAGTCACACCGACAGAGATCTTGCGGGTTCCAATTGCGGGAGGCTCCCCGGAGGTGATAGCTACGACCCGGGCTGACGGTTTCGTCTTATGCGCCAGGGCCCCATCTAACTTGTGTGCGATTGCTGAATCGACCGAGGATCGGAAGCGAATTGTCTTCAAGGCCTTCGATCCCGTAAAAGGACGCGGCCCCGAGATCACCCGATTTGATTTCGACTTCACCGCAGGGGCCTGGCAGAATGTAGCCCTTTCCCCCGACGGGACCCGTCTCGCAGTCATCCGTAGCCCCGAAGGACCCATCCACATTCTTACGTTGCAGGGCCAGGCCGCGAAGGAGATCACGTTGAAGGGTTGGAGCAACCTGCAGTCGGTGGATTGGACTGCGGACGGGACGGGACTGTATGTCTCGAATGGCATTCAACGGGGAGTCGTGCTTTTGCATGTGGATTTGAAGGGGAATGCACAGGTCTTGTGGAAGAATCATGGGTTTAACACGACTGCCGCCCGGCCATCGCCCGACGGCCGCCACCTGGCGATTGTGGGTTCTACCGGGGACAACAACATTTGGATGATGGAAAACTTCTGAAAGCACGCTTACATGGGTGTCTGCTTGATCACCTGGAGCCAAGCCTTCGGCTGCTGCGACTAAAACTGGAGCTGGACCTGAACTGGATCATACGGGGGAGAAACATTTGCGGTGAGTCCTGAGCCGAGAATGCTAGTCAGGGCCTGCTGCATGTAGAGAATCTGCCCAAAGGTCGCGCTCGAACTCCCATTATCGGGAAACCCAAAATTAGCATGATTGAAAAGATTGAAAAACTGGAAGCCCATACTCAGCAAGCCATTTTCGCAATGCGGGATCTTGGTGTTTTTCATGACCGCGAAGTCCGTGTTGAAGTAGCTCGGTCCATGAAAACGATTGCGCCCTTGCGCAAAGGTCACGCTAGGGCCGCTGCTCGGACCTTTCGGACCTGGAAGATTTCCTGTGTTGAATCCAGTCTCCTAACCTGTCGGTAGAAACAATGCAATTATTGGGGACCACTCTCTTTTCTACCGACTAGCTCGTGCAATCAATCTGTGAGATTAAGTCGTTTTTAGGCCCACGGTTCGGGCCAGCTTCAGTTGCCGATCGTCAAAGGTCCAAAAGCGCTCCGCCTTGAGCTCGAGCGCGCAGGCTACGTGTAAACTGTCGAGCGTTCGAACTCCGAGC
>Ga0210410_10000917_pt1 | contig 28832 bp, 21 predicted proteins | sample IncBWC4MmetaG_FD_161058 | JGI IMG/M metagenome (GOLD analysis project Ga0210410, IMG submission 161058) | Forest soil microbial communities from Barre Woods Harvard Forest LTER site, Petersham, Massachusetts, United States - Inc-BW-C-4-M | ecosystem: Environmental > Terrestrial > Soil >...
ATTGGTGCGATTGGGATGACCCCACCGTTTTACTCGCATTGCGTGACGCGCTGGAAGACGGAGATCGGGTTCTAACCGTTAAGCTCCCAAGCGGACTCACCGAAACTGCTCGCGCCAGTGAGATCGTCCGCAAGCTGGGGTCAGCCGAGTACGGCGGCAGCTACTTCACTTTCTCCGACGAAAACAACTACACCATTTGGGGATTTCTCAAGAAGTGCCACGAGCAGGGTTTCATCTACCGCGGGCACGACGTAATGCCGTGGTGCGGACGCTGCGGCACCGGGCTGTCGCAGATGGAAGTCGCCGAAGGCCGTCGCGTCACCACTCATACGTCAGTCTTTGTGCGCTTCCCCATCAAAGGCCAGGAAAAAACCGCATTGCTGGTGTGGACGACGACCCCGTGGACGCTCGCTTCGAACGTCGCGGTCGCGGTCAATCCGGAGATGACTTACCTCAAGGTTCGCCACGGAGATTGGACTTACTACGTCGCCAAAGCGAACTTCGAGCGCGACCGCATGCAGGATTTGCAGGTAGAAGGCAAACACGAAACCCACAAACTGCCTTCGATCCGAACCATACTCAAAGGCAGCGGCCCGATCGAAGTGTTGGAGGAACTCCCGGGAAGCAAACTGCTGGGCCTCACCTACACCGGCCCCTTCGACGATCTTCCCGCACAAAACACTCCGGGCGGTGTCTTCCCCTACGGTCCGACCGGAGCAGGAAAGACCGCCGCCGAATCGCATCGCGTCATTGCATGGAGCGAGGTGAGCGAGGCCGAAGGCACGGGCCTGGTCCACACCGCCCCCGGTTGCGGCGCGGAAGATCAGAAACTCGGCAAGGAAAATAATCTCCCGTTTATTGCGCCGCTCGATGAGAGCTCAGTTTTCCAGGAAGGATTCGGCCAGCTTACCGGACGCAACGCCAATGACGTAGCCGACGAAGTAGTCGCTTTGCTGAAAGCGCAAGGGCTGCTGGTCGCGCGCGAACGCTATCCCCACGTCTACCCGCACTGCTGGCGCTGCAAGTCGGAACTGGTCTTCCGCCCGGTGGACGAGTGGTTCATCCGCATGGATTGGCGCGACCGCATCGAGCGCACCGTCCCGACCATCCGCTGGATTCCCGAGGAAGGCGAAGCCCGCGAACTCGACTGGCTGCACAACATGCGCGACTGGATGATCTCGAAGAAGCGCTTCTGGGGACTCGCTCTGCCCATCTGGGTTTGCGGAGAGTGCGAGCATTTCACGGTGATCGGCAGCCGCGAGGAATTGAAGGATCGCGCAGTGGAAGGATGGGCCACGTTTGAGGGTAATTCTCCCCACCGCCCGTACATCGATGCGGTCAAAATCAGTTGCGAGAAGTGCGGCGGCGTATCCACGCGCGTTGCGGACGTGGGCAATCCCTGGCTGGACGCCGGCATCGTGCCCTTCAGCACAATGTGCTATTCGACCGACCGCGCGTACTGGGAGAAGTGGTTTCCCGCCGATCTCGTGCTCGAAAGTTTTCCCGGCCAGTTCCGCAACTGGTTTTACTCCATGCTGGCAATGAGTGCGATGATCGATGGCCGTGCGCCGTTTAAAGCTTTGCTGGGACACGCGCTGGTCCGCGACGCCCGCGGCGAAGAGATGCACAAATCGAAAGGCAACTCCATCGCCTTCGACGAAGCTGCGGAAGCGCTGGGCGCAGAAGTCATGCGCTACATCTACGCTGAGCAAAAGACTGCGCAGAATCTGAATTTCCCCGACTTGCATCCCACGGGAAACGTAGGCCAGACAATCGATGGCGAGGCACGGCGAAAACTACTGACTTTTTGGAACTGCTACAGCTTCTTCGTGAGCAACGCCCGATCCGATGGCTGGAAGCCGGGCGCCTCGGTTCCGATCACCAATCAACTGGATCGCTGGGTCTTGAGCCGTCTTCAACGTTTACTGGAAGCAGCCCGCAGCGCGTTCGATAACTATGAGCACTACAAACTGATCGAAGCCTTCCAGATTTTCGACGACGAGTTCTCCAACTGGTATCTCCGCCGCTCCCGCCGCCGCTTTTGGGCGAACGAAGCCGATGCTTATCAGACGATCTACACCGTACTAACAACTGTGACTCGCGTGATGGCGCCGGCGCTTCCGTTCCTGACGGAAGAGATCTACCAGAACCTGGTGTGCTCGGTCGATCCGTCAGCACCCGCGTCCGTTCACTTGACAAGCTACCCGCAAGTAAACACTTCGCTGATCGACGAAACGCTGGAGCAGAGCATCGACGCGGTCATCCGCATCAAGAACCTCGCCCTCAGCCTGCGGACGCAAAGCAAAACCAAAATCCGCCAGCCGCTGAGCACGCTTTACGTTCGTCCGAAAGATGCTGCCGACCGCCGCGTCCTGGAAAATCCCGAATATGCCGCGCAGATTCTCGAGGAAACCAACCTCAAGAAGCTGGTTCTGATCGACGACGAGACTACGCTCGTGAAGCCGACCTTCAAACCCGATGCCAAGAAACTAGGTCCACGCGCCGGAAAGTACCTGAAGGCAATTGCGCAAGCTCTAAGCCAGGCCGACCTCAAAGCTCTATTAAAGGGTGGCCCATACACGGTGCAAGTTGACGGACAAACCTTCGAACTCGCGCCGGAAGAAATCCTCACCACGTACGAAGGTCCCGAGAACCTGAAGGCCACGCAAGAACAAGGCACGTTCCTCGCGCTCGACACCACGCTAACCCGCGAGCTGTTGCAGGAAGGCCTGGCCCGCGACTTCAACCGCCTGGTCCAGGACCAACGCAAAGCCATGAACCTGAATATCTCCGACCGCATCGCCGTCAGCTATTCCGCCTCGCCCCGCATCGCCGAAGCCATCGTCGCGCACGAATCCTATCTGCGCCACGAACTCCTCGCAGAGCGTCTGGAACCAAGCGCCACCCAGAACGGCGGCGCCAAACTTTCGCTAAGTGGCGAGGAGATACTGGTCACCATCACCCGGGCGTGATCAGCGGCAAGGCTGGGTAGCCGTCATCCACTAGCGCGCCGATTAAAGATACCGCCGGCTGGTCGGGGCTTTCGAGCTCGCTTCTAGGCCACACGGAACGGACGGGGCCGCTTGAATTTGCCGTTTTTCGAGTGGCTCTTTTTGTTCCAGCCGCCCAGATCGAGAGCGACAGCGACGCATGCCGCGCGCAATTCGTCCGCCAGAGCGGGGTCGACCATGGTCCTGGCCACGACCATGCCTCCAATAGATAAGGCAGCTATGCCCTGTGCCGTGGTGCGGCGACGTAGGCCATTCTGAGCTAAGCTCCGCTCCAGGACGCTTACCATGGCTTTGAACACGGTCTCGAAGGCGCGCTTCGCACTTACGCCGCTACGCGCGACGTCGGTCGGCAATGCCACCATCGGGCAGGAATTCTCGACGTCCTCGAAATGCTGGCGCGATAGATAGGCGCGGACGACTTGCGGCCCCACGTCGGTCGATGAAAGGTCAACGTGCACGCCTTCCCAGCAGCTTTTCCATTGGGGATCGGTAAAGAAGCATCCTAATACCTCGGCATACAGATCGCTCTTGCTCTTGAAATAGCTATAGAACCCGCCGTGCGTCAGGCCCGCACCGGCCATGATCTGACTGAGAGAAACACTCTCAAAGCCATGCCGATTGAATAGCCTGCGCGCGCTGTCAATAATACTTCGCTTGACTGCCGCGCGATGACCAGCGGGGTAAGGCATAGGGCCTCCTCGTTCTCCAGGCGCTTAAGTATCCCTCGAAAGGTGTTCCGCAGCCAGGGAAATATTATCTTGAACATATTTTCAAGCGATGCTCTGATGCGAGACGGGTAAACCAAAACTTCGGGAGGACGATGATGAGCGATAGTGCAAATCTGAAAGCGGCCAATGGGTCCACGCGGCGGCAAGCAATCGTCGGTGTTGCCATTGCATTCGGTGGACTAGCCTTGGGGGCCACTGAAGCTTGGGCGAAAGCCGAGGAGGAGATTTCTCGTACGGAGGAATCCATTCACCAGGAGCCGGTTTTCAAAGCCAGCCGGAAGCGCATCTACGAAGCACTCACCGACACGAAACAGTTCGACAAGGTCATAGAGCTCAGCGGAGCCATGCAGTCCATGCATCTGGGAGACAAGCCCACGGAGATCAGCCGTGACGTGGGAGGCGCGTTCACGCTGTTCGGCGGATACATCACGGGACGACACATCGAACTTGTGCCGGCCGAGCGAATCGTGCAGGCTTGGCGAACCGGCGGCTGGGATCCGGGTGTCTATTCGATTGCGAAGTTCGAACTGGTGGAGCAAGGCTCCGGAACCAGGATCGTATTTGACCATACCGGCTTCCCTAAAGGCGCGGCGGAAGTCCTGGCCTCGGGATGGAAGGCCCACTATTGGGAGCCGCTCGCGAAACTCCTGGCTTAAGCGGCGGGTGGCTATCCTGCCAAGGTGGGTGTCAGGGAAAACCTGGCCACCCGCGGACATGGTCATGTCCCTTTAGTCATCTGCTGGGCGCTGGAATGGCCGAAGTTAGCGTCAAGAAATTCCGTCGCCTAACTTGAACGAGTTGTCTACTTCGGCGCACTCAGCCCAAGGCAAGTTGCTCGTGCGGACCCGGACGAGCCTTATTTCTATTGTGCGAATCAAGAGGAACCCTGAGAAAAGTTGCGGAAACGGGAAAGATAGCACCGGTGTCCGGTCGTAACCCGCGAACGAGGGCACTACTTTTGAGGACTTGTCGGGGGTTGCTAATCGGCGATAGCTTCGATTCCAACTCATTCATCTTCAGAGCGGGAAAGGAGCTTCATGTTTCGCAGATTCGCTTTCATACTCGCAGTTCTTGCCCTGGTCATCGCACCGTTGCAGGCGGGAACCATCCACGAAGTCTTCAACCAGACCTTTACCGGCACCACGGCTCTCGGCACCACCGATCTGTTGACGCCACCCACTGTCGACAGGAGCTACCTGATCACGATTTACTACTCGATCTCCGGCACTTCTTCTATCGGTGTGAAAGATGCCGCGAGCCCATATTTCATATGGACTGACGCCCTGGGAACGGAACAATTGGGCAACGGGCTCTGCCCCTGGAATGAGAAGGGCTTGCCCAAGAAATGCGCTTTCGGTCAAACCTACGGCCCCTGGCTTCCGCCCCTTATTGTCTACGGAGGGACGACGGGCACCCAAACCAACGCGGGCCCACTGGTGGTGACGTTTCCCATTCGCTTGCTGGCCAACAGCCATCTCACGCTCACCATTCCAGTCTCAAATCCCGATAACCTCACCTACCAAGTGAGCGTCCAGATTCAAGGCTGGTAGCGCCCGTACTCACCAGACCTTGCAAACCTTATCCGGCGGATTCACCATGGGCTGGCCCGCTTTGCAGGAGAAGGCGCGCGAGAACTCCGGCATGTTGACCACCACGCCGTTGATGCGATATTGCGCCGACGAATGCGGATCGGTGACGGCGCGTACCCGCAGATCTTCGTCGCGCATATTGGCGCAATCCCACTGCGCGAAGCCAACAAAGAAACGCTGCTCGGGAGTGAGACCGTCCACGGGCTGAAGGTTCTTATCCTTGGTCGCATCTTTCCAGGCCATGAGGGCAAGGATCTCGCCGCCCAGATCGGCCACGTTTTCCCCTAACGTGAGTTGGCCGTTGATGTGGATGTCATCGACCATGACATATTTTGAGTATTGATCGGCAACGCACTTGGTGCGCGTGTCAAACTTTTCACGGTCGTCTTTGGTCCACCAGTTCTTTAGATTTCCCTTGGCGTCGAACTGGCTGCCTTCGTCGTCGAAGCCGTGCGTGAGTTCGTGGCCGATGGTGCCGCCGGTGTCTCCGTAGTTGGGCGCGGCATCCATTTTGGCGTCATAGAGCGGCGGTTGAAGCACTCCGGCGGGGAAGTTGATGTCGTTCATCTGGCCGTTGTAGTAGGCGTCCACCGTGGGCGGCGAGATGTCCCATTCGCCGTGGTCAACAGGCTGGCCAATTTTGTTGATCTGGCGATGCAGTTCGAACTCGCCGGCACGCTGGATGTTTCCGGCGAAGTCGTCATGCGCGATCTTCACCGAACTGTAGTCGCGCCACTTGTCGGGATAGCCGATCTTGTTGCGAATTCCCGCCAGCTTCACCAACGCCTGCTGCTTGGTTTCCGGACTCATCCAGTCCAGTCCGCGAATGCGCTCTCCCATCGCAGCCTCGATGCGCGTGACCATGTCCAGCGTGCTTGCCTTCAGCTCGGGCGAGAACACGCGGCTCACGTACACCTGTCCGAGTGCCTCGCCCAGGTTGTAGTCCGTGAATTGTACGCAGCGCCGCCAGCGCGGCTGCATCTCTTTGGCGCCGTGCAGATACTTGCGATGGAACTCGAAATCCTCGGTCACAAAATTGGCGGAGAGAAAAGGAGAATACTGATCGGCTACATGGAATCGAAGATAAGTCTTCCAGTTTGCCAAAGGTTCGCCGGTCAGTTCGGTGTTTATCTGTTTATAGAATGCGGGCGCATCGACGTTGAGGATGTCAATCGGGGGATAGCGCAACTCGCGGTAATAAGCCGCCCAGTCGAAATTCGGGGCCAACTGGCTCAGGTCCGCGAGCTTCATTTTGTTCTTCAACTTGTAAGGATCGCGGCGCTCGACGCGGGTCCAGGACGCTTTGGCCAGCGCGGTTTCGATGCGCATGATGGTTTCCGCGTTCTGCTTTGCGGCTTGCGGAGTGTCGCCGAGCAACTCAAAAATCTTCTGCACGTGCTGGAGGTAACGCTCGCGAGTCTCTTTCGTTTTGGCATCATCTTTGGTGTAGTAATCGCGATCGGGCAATCCGAGTCCGCCCTGATCGAGATCGGCAATCTCCTGTTCGGAGTTGTCCGGGTCCTGGGTTGATCCCGCGGCAAAAAGAATTGTGCGCCCGAAGGGAAGTGACAGCCGGGCAACTAATGGAGCCATGTCTCGCACGGAATCGAGACGAGCGATGGCATCCAGTTGTGGCTGAATCGCAGCTATGCCGCGTTTGTCCGCGGTGCTCTCGTCCATGCAGGAGGCGTAAAAGTCGCCAATCTTCTGTGTGGAAGCATCGCGCTGAGTCGCCGATCCCGCCTGCTCCAGAATGCCGCGCAAAAACGTCAGATTATCCTCGTAGAGCTTGCCGTAAACGCTCCACGAAGTCTGGTCCGGCGGAATGGGGTTTTTCTTCTGCCAGCCTCCGCAAGAATAGTGATACAGATCCACGCAAGGATCGATGGACTTGTCCATGGCGGTGACGTCGAGGCTGGGGATGTAGGGCAATGCAGGTTCATTGCTTTGAGTTCCAGAGCCGTTCTGCGCCAGCGATGCCGTGGCGAGCGAGAGTAAGCAAATGCAAAACGCGAAAAGTTTCTTCATACTTTACCTTGGACTTGGTCCTTGCGAAAGAGTCAACCGGTGTCCAGCTATGGTAATGGGATATCGGGCTTTCGCCAAGAGGAGACTAGTGAGGCCACTCCAGTACTTTGCGCCGTTAGACGAGTGTCATCCTGAGCGTAGCGAAGGATCCATGTATTTTGCCCGTAGCATCGGAATGCGCAGATCCTTCGCTACGCTCAGGATGACAGCGCTCAATTCGTTGAGTCCTACGTATCACACTCGCGGGATTGTGCTTGCTTTGCGCGGTCCGAGTTTTTCGCGTGTTCCCGAAACGCGCGGCACGGGCTCCGTTTTCGCCGGCGTGATGTGAATCAACGACCGGTTGCCGACGCGGACAAAACTCAACTCGCGCGCCGCCAGCAGCGCATTGATCGCCTCCTTCACTCGCGAGCGGGGAACGAAGTTGCCGAAAAACGCTTCCAGTTCCTGCTGATCCGCGGCCACCACGCAATCCAAATATTTCGACAGCAGCGCGGAGAGCGATTCTCCCACCGAAAGGTTCACCCCTGCACGCACCGCATCCGGCGACCAGCGATACAACACATCCCAGAACGCGCCTTCAGCAGGGTTGTAATCCACGCGCGTAATGCGCAGCCGCGACCACAACTCGCCCAGCGCATGATCGAGAGCCACGAAAGACACGCTGCCACCCAACTCGTCACGCATCTTCTGCTTCGAGATGGGACCATCGCGGCGGATCAACTCAAACGCATCGCAAGCCAACTGCGAGTAATCCGAGTGCGGCTTCGGCTTCGGCGACGACTTAGGATTGCGCTCTCCCACCAGCGCATAGAAATAAGGAAAGATGGAAGCCGCAACCAGAAACGCATTGTTCTCGTCGAACCGATTGGCCTCGTAAGCCGCCCGCTCCCGCAACAACCGAACCATCACCTCGGTGGCATCCTGCGCCCGCGGGTCAGCGAAAGCATGCTGCCAGTCAGGCAACTGCTGATCCGAACCAACCCACGCTCCAATGAACGTGGGCACGAGCGCCTGCTGCCGCATGGGATACATCATGCAGAATCCGACCGACTCAAGGAACGCGCGAGCGTCGTCGAATGTGCGGACCGCACGTCCGTCGAGATGCCACTTCGCCCGCCGCAGTTGATCGAGATCGGTCATGGAAACATTAGACCACATGGAACGGAGATGAAAAATGTTTCACAGTATGCGAACTCGCTTGGCCGTTGTAGACTGGTTGTCCATTTCCGGGTCCAGATGGAGATTGCGATTCAGCGTAGGAGGGTTCCGGTGAAATCGATCCGTTTATGCACGACCGCGAGCATCGCCGCCGCGTGTGTAATGGCCACGCTTGCGGCACAATCGGCGGAAGCACAGACCTACCGAGTGCTCTACAGCTTCCAAAGTGGGTCCGACGGGACCGAGCCGTGGGGCGGGGTGATCCGGAACGTTAACGGGGCGCTCTATGGAACCACTTTCACCGGAGGTTCTTCCGACTACGGAACAGTATTCAAGCTGAGCAACACAGGTAAAGAGACCATCTTGCACAGCTTCACAGGCGCACCCGACGGGAGGGGTCCTTACTCGGGCGTAGTCGCCGACGCAAATGGAAACCTCTACGGGACCACCTTTTTCGGCGGCAAACTTTCGTGCGGGCGGTACATGGAAGGTTGCGGGACGGTGTTCAAGCTTAGCAAATCAGGCAAGGAGACCGTACTCTATACCTTCACGGGAGGAAGCGATGGGGCAAACTCTAGCGCTGGATTGATCATGGACGCGAGGGGAAACCTCTACGGGACCACGTTTTATGGTGGCGATCTTTCCTGCGGGCAGAATGGCCAGGGCTGCGGAACCGTGTTCAAGCTGAGTCGATCAGGCAAGGAGACCGTGCTACACAGCTTCACGGGGAAGGACGGGGCAAACCCCTATGCTGGCCTGATCATGGACGCCCAAGGAAATCTGTACGGGACCACCATTTTCGGTGACAACCTGGCTTGTGGCCTCGGCCTCGGGTGTGGAGGCGTATTTAAGCTGAGCAAAACGGGAAGCGAGACCGTGCTGTACAGCTTCACAGGCCATGCCGATGGGGGAGTTCCCTACGCGGGAGTAATTGTGGATGCCAAGCTGAATCTTTACGGAACCACCACCATCGGTGGCGCTTCTTGCTGTGGAACTGTATTCAAGTTGACTCCGACTGGCAAGGAAACTGTGCTGTACAGCTTCACGGGAGGGTCGGACGGCCTCGCCCCCTACGCAGGAGTGATCCAGGATTCACGAGGGAACCTGTACGGAACCACGTACCAAGGCGGCTCTGGCGGCTACGGAACGGTGTTCAAACTAAGCAAGACGGGCAAAGAGACAGTATTGCATGCCTTCTCAGGGGCAGATGGAGCAGACCTCTACGCGGGTGTAATCATGGATGCCAAGGGCGACCTTTACGGGAGCGCTATCCTCGGAGGCGCTTCCAACAATGGCGTGGCATTCAAGCTGAGGCCTTAGTTTGAAGGGCGTGTTTCCTATTGCAGGCAGCCGGGATCACCGATCGGCGCGAGGTGACGCTCACGTAGCGGCCCTAGATTCTCTTGAACGCCTTCTGAATATCCTTCATTGAATAGCGCAGAACCACCGGTCGGCCGTGGGGGCACGACATTGGACATTCGGTTTTCGCCAACTCCGCGATTAGCCACTCCATTTTATTTTGCTGCAGCGGCATGTTGACTTTGATGGCGGCGTGGCAGGCGATGGACGCGGCAATCCGCGCGCGGACTTTTTCCATATTCAGCGCCTGCTCTTCGCGAGAAAACTGGTCGAGCAGTTCGTGCAGCATGTGCTCGATCTGCGCGGCTTCGACGCCCGCCGGGGCGACTTTTATTGCTACGCTTCTTGCTCCGAACGGTTCGGCCTCAAAACCGTTCTGGTTCAGCTCTTCGGAGATCTCGGCAAACACGGCTTGCTGGGCAGGTGTGAGTTCGAGCACCAGCGGCATGAGTAGGCGCTGGCTCTCTACTTTCCGTGCGGCGCGCTGCTTGAGCACTTTTTCAAACAGCACGCGCTCGTGGGCAACGTGCTGGTCCACAATCCACAGGCCTTCGTGATTCACCGCGAGGATGAACGATTCGCGAATCTGTCCCAGCGGCTTGAGCGACGCCAGCGATGGCGAAAGATCACTGGCCGCCTCCGGTTCGATTGCTACGGGAGGAGTGCAGCCATCGTCAGGAACGAATAGCTGTGGCGCAGGCGCCAGGGCAACCGCAGCATTCGCTTCCACGACAATGCTGTCATTGCCGAAGCCGAGCCGTCCTGTCTCCAGCGGAGGCGCCGGGGCCTGTAGCGTAAAACCGGGCGGCGGCGCGGGACTATTGTTGGCGCGCCACGCGGCAATGTCCACAGTTGAGCTGCGAGATCCCGGAGTCAGCGAGGGACTCGCGGTGGGATGTGCGTTGATCTCCGTCATGAACTGCGGCACCGGACGCGCCTTCATCAGCGCCGCCCGCACCGAATCGCGCACGAAGTCATGCATTACAGATTGCTGGCGGAAGCGGACTTCGGTTTTCGAGGGGTGCACATTCACATCGACTTCCCCGCTGGGCAGCTCGAGGAACATCAGCACCACGGGATAAACCGTAGGCGGCAGAATGTTGCGGTAAGCCTCAGTAAGCGCGTGCTGGATGAGCCGGTCGCGAATCAGCCGTCCATTCACGAAGACGTAAATCGAGCTACGATTGAGTTTCTGAATCTCGGGTTTGGAAACGAAGCCATGCACGCGCATCTCGCCGGGTTCGACGGGACCTTGATTCTCATCCGCCACTTGTCGACGCCACGGTGGCGGCTGCGGCAAGCCGACGTGCTGCAAAGGCTGCATCGCGGCCACGGGAATGAGTTGGTCGAGAACGTCTTTGCCAAACACCTGATACACGCGCTCGCTCGATCCCGCGACCGGGTGCGCAACCAGGATGGCGTTGGTCGCCGAGTGCAGTTCGAAGTGTTTGTCGGGATGCGCCAGCGCGTAGTGCGTGACCAGCGATGCGATGTGCGAAAGCTCGGTGGACTCCGCCTTCAGAAACTTCTTCCGCGCCGGCGTATTGAAAAACAGGTCGCGGATAGTGATCGAAGTTCCAGCCGGCAGCCCGGCTTCTTCCACTTTGAAAATCTTGCCGCCATTGATTTCGACTACGGTGCCGGAGTCTTCATCCTGAGCCCGCGTCTCCAGATGCAGACGTGAGACCGAGGCGATCGAAGGCAATGCCTCGCCGCGAAATCCCAGAGTAGCCACGCTGAGCAGGTCGTCGGAGTCTTTAATCTTGGATGTCGCGTGGCGCTCGAATGCAAGCAGAGCATCGTCGCGAACCATGCCACATCCGTTGTCGGTGATCTGGATGAGCTTCTTGCCTCCGGCCTCGACCTGAATCTTGATGCGGGTGGAACCAGCGTCCAGCGAGTTTTCCAGCAGTTCCTTGACCACGGAAGCGGGCCGCTCCACCACTTCGCCGGCAGCGATTTTGTTGGCAACGGATTCGGAGAGAACGTGGATGCGTCCCATGGTCGGGCTCAGTGGCAAGTTTCGCAGATGAGAAGCGACAAAGCAAAGGCGGCCACGGATTCCCACGGATGAGCACGGATTGAACGTCTGAAGCCAGGCTGACAACGAAATCCCGGTCAAAGCGGCGAATTCCCAAAACGGGAAGAATGTTGTCAATAGGCAGAATTTACACGAATGCAGCTATCCTTATGCAGCCCTAGGAAATATATTTCCCGAAAACATGTCATAGTTACCTATTCCATGTAGATATAATTGAAGTATAAGAAATATCCGACGGCGCGATCCATCCGGGTCGCGCTTTTTTATTTGGAGCCACATTGAAAATAACGAATGCGGGAATGCGTATCAAGAAACCGAAACAGAGAGGCGAATGGGCCGAACTGCGATTCATGGCCAGCGCCGCCGAGCATGGCCTGAAGGTATCGAAGCCCTGGGGCGATTCCGGTCGGTATGACATCGTCGTCGAGCACAACGGGCAGCTCCTCCGAGTGCAAGTAAAATCCACCATGTACAAGTCCCATGGCTCGTGGGTATGCAACTCCCGGCCAGACATTACCAAGCGCTATAAACAGCGGGAGTTCGACTTCCTCGCCGCCTATATCATCCCCGATGACATCTGGTATATCTTCCCCTCGCTAGTCGTGAGCAAGCGAATCAACCTCTGGCTGGCGCCCCACAAAAAAAATCACCGGTACGAGCGCTACAAAGAGGCATGGTCCCTGCTGAAACAGAAAAAGTCCTGAAGTGGGACGCGGTCAGTGTGAGCTTTCGTTTTTGGGTGGCGCAGCGCTTCAGCGCTGCGGTAAGGTGCCATTAGGAACCGGCTTTAGCCGCCGAGGTACTTATGGCTGCTCCTCACAGAGGCAACACAGGGCGTAGCGCATACTTCATTACCGCTTCTACCTTCCAGAGAGAAAGCCTTTTCCAGTCGCGAAGAATGGCCGACCTGTTTGTAAAGGTGCTGTTCGACTATCGCGACCAGAAGAAATATCTCCTCCATGAATTTGTGTTGATGCCCAACCACTTTCATCTGCTGATTACTCCGGTGTTGACCCTGGAAAGAGCTCTGCAATTCATCAAGGGAGGATTTTCGTACCGGGCGAAAAAAGAATTGGGATTTGGCGGTGAGATCTGGGAGAAGAGTTTTTATGACTGGCGAGTGAGGGATGTGGAGGACTACTTTGCTTATCGCCACTACATTCATCAGAATCTGGTGAAAAAGGGATTGGTGGCTTCAGCCGCAGATTACCCCTATAGTTCAGCTCGATCGGAGTTTGTGATGGACGAAGTCCCTCAGCGGCTAAAGCCGGTCAACTTGAGAGCCTGAACCGCAGCGCTGGAAGCGCTGCGCCACCCAAAACCTGTTCGATTCCTGGTGGAACCATCGCAGATGATTCTTGTGTTGGTTTTGGGTGGCGCAGGGCCTTCGGCCCTGCGATTTACTGTTGCAATAGACGTCGCCTTCAGGCGCTGAGGGACTTGGCGTGAATACCCGATGTCCCGGTGGTAAAGCCCGTCAAAGCGCTGCGCCACCGAAAGCCTACTCCTCGAATATTCTCTCAGACGGGTATTGCCGAGCAATCAGGTCGCGAATCTGATCTCTAGTCTGAGGCTCCTGGGTACCAAAAGACCATCTAAGCTGGTAGAGCAGTTCCACCGCAATATCCTGGACTCCTTCGCGCAACGATTCCGAAGAATGACTGACGGACGCAGGGATGACCGAAGACAGCGTAGAAACGGGCAGGCTCATGGGTGGACGGCCAAATCCAAGGGTGAACGTAACCTTCGCGACGTTAGCCAGCTTTGCCTCTATCCGCATGTCGCAGGTTACCCCATTAGTCTTCATAAGCTCAGCCGACACCCCTAACGCTTTCAGCATAGGAACCGTGACCGGCCATAGTTCGTATGTACGAAGCTGTGTCTGTCTTCGCTCACCCCCCGGTCCGGACACAGACAGATCCTCGTCAAACGAACTCAGCGGTTCCAAATAGTGGACGGTTCCAAGGTCGCCTATATTCAAGTACCGCGTAGAACGATCATTTCTCGAAAGCAGAGCTCCGACCGGATGCCTAGCAATGTTGCTCCGGCCGAAGCCCATCGAATCTTGCATCGCAGCGCTTGATATGAAGGCAAAGACTTTTTCCCGCGTCACAACAGTTTCGGTTGGGTATAGTGGCCCGATTCTCAGTTCAAGACTGGGAACGCTTAAAGCAAGGCCAGCCACTTCGGCGAGGCGAGTGGATTCTGCATAGAAGTCGTTCCATCTTGTGAGCACATCGCGACGTCTCAGCAGCAACCGCTCAACCAGGGTGAGGTCTGCTAAGGTAGTCGGATTCGCCGAGTCGCCCGTGCGAACGTACACCTGCGTGCTGTTCTCGATTGCGTGTGGGGCCTTGGGGCTCTCGTTCACTTGTACAACAAGGAACGCCTTTCCGGACGCTCGGGAAGGCACCAAGTTCTGGTAGATGACGGGCTCCGGGAAAATGCCTGATCTGCAAATGTTTTCGACGGTCAACCGTGGTTCCGGGTCCTCGAAGGAGATCCCCTCAAAGGGCCCCTCTGGAACTCCGTTACTCGCGTTGACGCCAACAACTAGGACGCCGCCGTAAGAGTTTGCAAAAGACGACAGTATCTTTGGCAGTTTTCTTTTGACGCTGTGGTCGAATGTGGATTTGTATTCAACCCGAGTGTTTTCGCGGAACCTCTTGCAGAACTCCTCTATGTCCTGGTGCGCAAGTTCCGATATATTCCTAGAAAAAAGCATACGACGATTTCCGGCCCCTACCTCTTGACCGTTATCCCCAAGTCTTTCAATTGTGACTCGCTGACTGGAGTCGGAGCATCCACCATCAAGTCCACGGCCCTAGCAGTTTTCGGGAATGGGATGACCTCGCGCAGGCTCTCGGCTCCAGCGAGGATCATCACGATGCGATCCAATCCCAGGGCGATGCCGCCGTGGGGAGGTGTGCCGTACTCCAGCGCTTCGAGGAAGAAGCCGAAGCGGGAGCGGGCTTCGTCCTCAGTCATGCCGAGGGCGCGAAAAATTTTGCTTTGAATATCCTGGCGGTGAATACGGATGGAGCCGGATCCCAGCTCGGTGCCGTTGAGCACGACATCATAGGCTAGAGCGCGCACCGAAGCTGGATCCGACTCGAGCTTCGCCATGTCGTGCTCGTGGGGAGAGGTGAAGGGATGATGAGCGGCGGCCCAGCGCTTGCCCTCTTCGTCCCACTCGAACATGGGAAAATCGGTGACCCAGAGGAAGCGGTAGTCCGTGGCCGCATCGCCGCTCTTCTTGAAAGCTCCGTGACGATCGGCATATTTCTGCGCCAGCGCGAGACGCAGCAAGCCTGCAGCGGTATAGACAGCGTGGTCGTGCTGCTTGACTTCGGGTTTCACGCCGCCTTCGGACTTGTGCTCTGCCGGTTTGCCGTCGCCCGCAACCACCGTGATCAGGTCGTCTGGTTCAGCGCCGGTTTGTTGGCGGATTTTTGCGGCAGCCTCAGGAAAATTCTTTTCCAGCCGCTTGAAGTCTTCGAATAACTTGGCACCGCCTTTCGTGATGAACAGCGGCTTGATTTCGTCGCGCTCTTTGCGCGAGAGTTCGCCGACCTTCGGAATGCGGATGGCGACGATGGGAAGGCTCGGATTTACAGCCAGGGTCGTGAGGTTTTCCGCCGTGAACGCCGCGCGCACATCGGTCAACGCGGGTAGACGCATGTCGGGCTTGTCGCTGCCGTAAAGGCGGATCGCCTGATCGTAGCTCATGCGCGGGAATGGTGGCTTGATTTCGTGTCCGGCAGTCTTGAACGCCGCGGTCAGAAATCCCTCGACCACCTCCCACACGCGCTCGGGCTGCGGATAGGACATTTCCAGATCGATCTGGGTGAACTCGGGCTGGCGGTCGGCGCGCAGGTCTTCGTCGCGGAAACAGCGCACGATTTGGAAGTAGCGGTCGAAGCCGGAGATCATCAGAATCTGCTTGAACAGTTGCGGCGATTGCGGCAGGGCGTAGAACGATCCCGGCTGCACGCGGCTGGGGACAAGATAGTCGCGCGCGCCTTCGGGCGTGGAGCGAGTCATGAACGGAGTTTCGATTTCGAAGAATCCCTGCGCCGAAAGATAGCTGCGAATCGCGATAGCAACCTTGTGGCGCAGCTCGATGTTGTGTTGCAGAGCATCGCGGCGCAGGTCGATGTAGCGGTACTTGAGGCGCATTTCTTCGTTGGGCAGAACCGTGTCGCCGGGAAGAAACGGCGGCTGCTTTGATTCGTTGAGGATGCGCAACTCCTCCGCGATCACTTCGATTTCGCCCGTGGGGATGTTCTTGTTAAAGGTGTCGGCGGTGCGCTGCTTGACCTTGCCGATCACGGCGATGACGTATTCGCTGCGCAACTGGCTGGCTTTCTCGTGGACAGCCGGGTCGCGCTCTTTGTTGAACACCACCTGCGTAATGCCGGTGCGGTCGCGGACATCCACAAAAATAAGGTTGCCAAGATCGCGGCGGCGGTTCACCCAGCCCATGAGCACGGCCCGCTGGCCGGAGTCGGAAGCGCGCAGGGCGCCACACCGATGGGTGCGTTGCAGATCGCCGAGGAAGTCGAGCAAGTTATGCCTTTCAGAGGAGAATAGGGAATTTCAGATTATAAACGGTGGTGGTTCGATTCTGCCGGTTGTCGCGAGAGCAAACCAACAACCACCCTTCGGCTCCGCTCAGGGCAGGCTCCGGACACGAAGGTTCACAAAGGTTTTCTGGTTCTCCTTTGTGTACCTTTGTGCCCTCTGTGGTTAATGCATTTGGGCGCTACACGGATAAAATTCTCTGCGCCAGTTCCGAGCGGGGCACCGACACCTGCTCCCCGCTTTCCAGATTCTTCAACGCGAAGGCGGCGGCTTTGACTTCGTTCTCACCCACGATCAGAATGAAGCGCGCGCCTAACTTGGTCGCCGTTTCGAAAGATTTCTTTAGACGAAAAGTTTCATCTCCCAGGTCGGCGACGATATCGTGATGGCGCAACTCGCGGGCCAGGCGCGCGGCTTCGCGATCCATGCCCGCGCCGAGCGGAGCGATATAAACATCGGGCTTGCGCTGCACCGCCTCCGCCGATTCCTTCAGCGCCAGCACCAGGCGGTCTTCGCCAATGGCAAACCCAATCCCCGGAGCGCTGGGTCCACCGATGGATTCGGAAAGACCATCGTAGCGGCCTCCGCCGAGAATCGCATTCTGCGCGCCCAAAGCTCCGTGCGTGAATTCAAACGCAGTGCGCGTATAGTAGTCTAAACCGCGGACCAGGCGGTCGTTTAGGTGGAACTCGACGCCTACGGATTTCAAGATCTCTTGGACTTGCTCGAAATGTTGGCGGCAGGGCTCGTCGAGGAATTGGCTGATTCGTGGCAGGGTTTCGATGATCCGCTGATCGGCGGGGACTTTGCAATCAAAGACGCGCAAGGGATTGGTTACTGCGCGGCGCTGGCAGTCGGCGCACATTGTGTCTTTTACCGGTTCGAGTGCTTTGCGCAGGGCTTCGTTGTACGCGGCGCGATCGTTGGGGCAGCCGACCGAGTTCAGTTGCAGCGTCCAGTTTTCGATGCCGAGGCGGTCGAGCAGAGTGGCCAGCAGTTCCAGAATTTCGGCGTCGCGCGCGGGAGATTCGCTGCCCGCGCTTGCCGGGCCGATGATCTCGGCTCCGATTTGATAGAACTGGCGGTAGCGGCCTTTCTGCGGGCGCTCGCGGCGGAATTGCGGGCCGATGTAGTAGAGCTTGTTCAGGCCGCGCTTTTCCAGATTGTGCTCGATGTAGGCGCGGACGACTCCGGCGGTGTTCTCGGGGCGCAGGGTTAATGACTGGCCTTTTTCGCTCTCCGCGCGTGCTCGATCTTCCCAGGTAAACATTTCTTTGGCAACGATGTCGGTTTCCTCGCCGACGCTACGCGCGAAGAGTTGTGTCTCTTCAAAGATGGGCGTGCGGATTTCATGGAAGTTGTAGGCGCGGAAGACGTCGCGTACCGCGGCTTCGACGAAGTTCCACAACGCCGTGTCCGGCGGAAGAAGATCGCGCGTTCCTCGGACGGCTTTTATCATGCAGTTTTCAGTTATCGGTTCCCGGTTCTCAGTTCAACGACCGGCTTCCCGCAGGTACGATTCTTTGTATCCCAAATAATTGTTGGCGTAGCGCAGGATGCTCTCCTGATCTTTTGCTTCCAGCTTGCGGCGGAACTTGCCGGGTGAGCCCATCCAGAGCGATCCGGGCTCGACAATCGTTTTCTCTGGGATCAGCGTTCCTGCGGCGATGATCGAGCCTGCGCCGATGCGGGCGCCATTCAGGATGATCGAGCCCATGCCGATCAGGCAGCGATCTTCAACTACGCAACCGTGCAGGGTCACCGAATGCCCGACCGTGACGTATTCGCCGACGACGACGCTGTACTGCTCCTTCATGCCGTGCAGCACGCTGCAGTCTTGCACATTCGAGTGCGCGCCCACGCGGATGGAGTGTACGTCGCCGCGGAGCACGGCGTTCATCCAGATGCTGGCGTGTTCGCCGAGAACGACGTCGCCGATAAGTTGCGCCGAATCGTCCACATAACACGAGGCCGGAATGGCCGGCGTGATGCCCTTATAAGAACGGATCATATTTCAGACTGTCCCTTGCCAATGCGTCAAGTCTCAAATGAGAAGAAATCAAACATAACACGGGCATGGGTCGAGGTGCAGCGAAGACGGACCTTGATCCGGCGCAACTTTTTACCAATTCATTACAACCCGCAGACAACCTGGGTTGCGACTGAATTCATACTCAACCGCGCCAGTCGATCGGCCAGGTGACTGTTCAGCAGCCACCTGAGAAAGGAGTCCCACCGTGAAGAAATCCCTCAACCTCGCTCTAACGCTGATCCTCGGCGTGTTACTCCCGACGTCTGTGTACGCTCAACCCCAAGAAACAACGATTACGCCATTGTTCACTTTCGCCTGCGATTCAACCGGCACCATCTGTCCGGACGGCGAGCAACCGAATTCGCTGATCCAATCTGCGGATGGAAATTTTTATGGCACCACCCTGACCGGCGGCACTGGAAACAAGGCCGCGGGCACGGTCTTCAAAAATCACCCCGGGCGGTCAATTTTCCACCATCTATACGTTTCTCCCCGACCAGAAAGGGAATTACCCTAACGGGGGCAGCCCAGGAGCCCTGGTCGAAGGCAACGACGGGTTCCTGTATGGCACGGCTGGAGGGGGTGCCAACAACGCGGGAGTGGTCTTCAAACTGAGTCGGACGGGAACTGTGATCAAGGTTCTGCACAATTTCTGCTCTCTGCCGAACTGCGGGGAGGGCGTAGCTCCAGTTCACATCGTGCTCGGAGTGGACGGCAATTTGTACGGAGACGACAGGGGAGACGAACAGTCTGGCAAGCTCTTCCGCATTACGCCAAACGGTTCTTTCAGCGTCGTGCACACGTTCGACAGGTTAGTCGAGGGCCCCTTTTCCCTGGGAATGACCCTGGCCTCCGACGGCAACCTTTACGGCACGACTGAGGGAGGAGAAACGCTTTTGACGGCCCTCTTCCGTCTCACGCCTTCTGGACAGTTCACAGTTCTCCATTCGTTCCGCTACGCTCAATTTCCCGTTAGCGGGCCGGTTCAAGCCTCGAACGGCAGGCTTTACGGTGCTTTGAGCCGATTTGAAAACAAGGCTAAGCCGGGCATATTCGAAAGCAGCCTTTCCAGTCATGAGTTCAGGCAGTTCCCGCTCCAGTTTCCGTTCGGTGACGTTGTGCGGTATATGACGCCGGCATCCGACTCAAACCTTTGGTCCGTTATCTTTGGCGGCGGTTCCAATGAAGAAGTGATCAGTCTTTCGCCTACAGGTAAGCTCCTGCAGACCGTCAAGTTCAACGGCCGTAACGGACAGAACCCGAACGCGCCGCTGGTTCAGAGTAATGATGGCCGGTTTTTCGGCGTTACACAAGTAGGTGGTACAGTCCAGCACGGCGATGTCGCCAACGGTGTGGTCTTCGCGCTGAATGCCGGTCTAGCTGCGCCGAAGCCCGCATTTGTGAGCTTCAATCCATCGCATGGGAAGGTGAACACAAAAGTGATGATTCACGGAAACTACTTCGTGGGTACCACTGCTGTCGCATTCAACGGCGTCAGCGCTACATTCCAGGTGCTGAACACCGGCAACATTCTGGCGACTGTGCCGCAAGGCGCGACCACCGGTCCAATCAGCGTGACCAACCCAGGCGGAACAAGCACCAGCAAGAAAAATTTCACCGTCCAGTAAAGATCGTTTACCCAGAGCCCCGCGCGCAAACGCGGGGCTTTTTTTCTCTTCAAGGATTTCGCCGAGGTTAGTGCGCTCGCTCTTTTTCCGGCATGCGGAAGGAGAAGGTCGCCTCGAACTGCATGGACTCGATCCAGGCCTGAGCGCCGGGCTTGAGATTGCCGAGGGTCATGTGGGTGATGGTCACGGAACCATCGCCTCCCGCCAGCGCGCCAAAGAGCCTTGAGGCGGTCATGGGTTCGGCGGCCTTCTCGTCCCAGGTGTGTTCCATCTTTTCCAGATCGTCGCAGGACTTGGCTTCATCGGCGGCGGTCAGCACGAAGTGGAACTCGCGTTTCTCTCCGATGCCGGGCACGAGTAAATCGGAGGGCTTGCGAGGCGCGGTGTTGTCGTCATTGCGGAACAGCCAACCTTCGATTTGAAAGGGGGTGATGCCATGGATAGGCTCGTTCACGCAATCCATATAGTTTTCCGTGCTGCCCTTGGGGCCAACCTCGATGTCCCAGCCGAATTCGCTGGGAGCCAGGCGGAAGACCAGGCCGCGCCCGATTTCCTCCTCAAACTTTTCCGCGCGGTGAACCTCGCCGTGCACACGAATGGCAAGATTAAGCGGGGACTGAGGCTGCCCGCTGCAAATGCCGGGCAGAAACAACAACAGAGAGGACACTGCAATTCGCAGGGTTTGTACCGGAGTGAGTGGCAACATAGGTTCTGTAATTGTAGCTTGGCGAATTTCAGGTGTGTCAACTTGCGGTCAAATCCGCGTCAAATCTGGTCCGAGGATAGTTACCCGCGTTCTGAGACGTAGCAAAGCTACGTCTAACCGGGTCAGTTGTCGGACAACTGCGGGGCTGACGGCGCTTCTGGAGCGCGCGCCTTGGGCGCCTTGGGTCCCTTCGGAGGAGTTGGCGGCTCTGGCACTTCCGCCATGGACGATTCCTTGCGAATCTCGATGGTGCCGTGCTCGTTGTTGACCACCAGGTGCGGTCCGCCGGCGCCAACGGTTCCCGTGGCGACGGCCTGGTCGTTCGAGTTGTCGATCTTCAGTTGGTCGAAATCGGTCTCGACTTCTCCGTTGCGGGCTCGGGCATCAACCTGGAAACCTGCCTTGTCGGGCAGATAGATCTGGATGTCTCCCCTGCGATTGTCAACCTGCATGCTGCCCATCTTGTTCATGCGGAGATCGACCGAGCCGTTTTCATCCTGCAAGCGCACATCGCCGGAGACGCCGGTCAGCCGAATATCTTTCGATCTTGTGGTCAGGCGCAGGGGGCCGACCAGATCCGAGGCCTGCAAATCGCCCGAGTCAAGATCGAGATCGCCGTCCAGTCGCGAAAAATCCATATCGGTGCGCGACGATTTGAACACTACCGGCTGGCTGATCTTGGCCAGCTTCACGCTCTCCATGAATTCTCCGTCGAGGTGCACAGCGCCTTTGACGTCCTCGATCGAAACATCGTTGGCGCGCCCCTGAATAGAAACGTCGGAGGTAATCTGGGAAATCCGGGCTGAGCTGTGATCCAGGTTGAGGCTGACTTTGCCGTTGATGTCCGTGGTGGTGACGTCTCCGTGCTGACTGGTGATGTCCAGATTGCCCTCACGGCCGATGATGCCGACATCGCCGTAATGGGTCGAAACCACCACCGCAGTCTTGCGGGGAAGGGAAATGTCCAGATCCTCGGCCACCCAGTGATCGCCGGCGCCCTGGTTGTTCGCGTTCAGAGTGACAACGCTTCCGCTGACCGTGATTTGCGGTTTGGTGCCGGCGTTCCATTTGTCGGCCGCTTCCTGACTGTCAGCGCTGATGCGTTTACGGACCACTACGCGAATCTGATCGTCCTCGGAGGCGCTTATGTTGACCGCGCCGCGAGTGTCGTTCACGTGCAGGCTGGCTCCGGCAGGGAAGGCTTGCGCCAGGTGGTCGTCAAAGGTGTATTTCGATCCGAAGAACGGAAAATCACCGTCGTCGTTGATGTCGATCTGATCCCTAAGTTCTCCCCAGTTGAAGCGGGAAGCCTGCGTCGCGATCAGCCCGAAAACGACGATCATGATGATCAGGAAAATTCCGCCCGCGCTGAGGCCCGAGGCCCGCGTACCCATCCTTTGAGCTTGCTGGTACTCGATCAGTTTGATCACGCCGGCGACGATCAGCAGCACCGGCCAGTAGTGGGCAAACCAGTGGCCGAGGTTATGCCAGTCGAGCACCCCCATGGTTCCCAGAAGGAACACGATGCCAATGGCGATCAGTACGATCGGACCGGAGAACGAGCGCCGATAGCGAGCCGGAGGAACTTGTACAGGGCTAGCCATTTCTCACCTCACTCGGGGGCGCCTGGACATCGCTCGAGACGCCGCCTGTCGGCCCCAGCCCGGACGGCGAGGGCGGCGGTGCCGGCGGTGGCGCCTTGCTTTCCAATAGCTTGGTTACTCCGATCGCCAGCAGCAGCAAGGGCCAGGTACGGTGCCATCCGGGACCGTTGAGGCTTTCGATCAGGGAAAGAACTCCGACGGTGATCAACACGACCGGCCCCACGATTCTTGTGGCGCACCCAGGGCCTCCACGACGGCTGCCAATTAAACCCATACGTCGGGCCAGGAGCCAGATTCCCAGGGCGATCAGAAAGACAGGCCACAGACGGTCTGCGTCGAATGCGAAGATGCCCATGGTCTGTAGCAGGAACAGCGTACCTAGTCCGATCAGGATGATCGCCGCCGTCGGCACTTTGGAGGTATCGACTTTTTCCCCCGCACCAAAAGTCTGAGCCAGCCCGAACGGGTCGGGTGCGGGTTGCCCCATCTGGATGGCTTTGGCTGATCGCACCGCATCGATGATTTGATACACGACAAAGAAAGCGATGCCAAAGCCGAGAATCACATGCATACCATCGCTCTCCACAACCGTTTGGCCCCACACCAACAGCGTGAAAATCACCATGTGGGCTAATCCCTTCGCATACTGCCCGTTGTAGACGGCGCCCACGCCAAAAGGAATCGCACCGAGAATGCCCGCCAATGCAGGATTCGGCCCGGAACTCACCGCGACAGGCGGAGGTGCGGAAACGAATCCTGCGGCCGGCGACACGCTTGCAGGTTGAACCCCTTGCAGCCTATCGGCCAGGCAGTTCTCGCAATAGATCACACCCTTGACGTCTCGGGTGCAGTTGGCGCACAGCGGTTTGCCGCAAGTGCGGCAGTACGCCATCGCGGCAATATCGGGATGGTTGGCGCAGTTCATGAAAACCTCCTGTGTGGGGCCAGTATCACTACAGGTGGGTTATCCGTGAGCGAGGCAAGGATCACCTGGCCTCCGCCTTCTTGACTGTAGTTACGATCCTGTCTGGGTTCGGGCTGTCCACTGGTGTTGTCGTTGCGATGATGCTTGTCTTTCTCTTCCTCTCGCGGCGCCGGCTCGACGGGCGTGGTGGCTCGTTTGAACTCACGCAGGCGCGATTCGGCTTCATAGACGAAACGGATATTCTCGAAGTACTTCACGACTTTGCCGGAAGTCTCGTAGTAGTTGCGGCGGACGGCGCTGGGCCGCAGATCGGCATGGCGCAGGTCGCTCACCTTTACCCCCGCCAGACTCATCGTGATGGAGAGGGAAAAGAACGCCATACCAAACGACATGGCAAAACGCGGTTGCTTGGCGACGCCGAGGATCGGGCTGACGAGCGCGTTGGCATATTCTTGGAGGCGATCGAACCAGGAATCCTGGGGAACTCTTGCGGCCCCGCGCAGGCGGACAGTATCAATCCCGCTCGTCGCGGCCAGGATGTTGTCCACCAGGGTGACGGGAGGCTCGACTTCGACCAGTTCGTGCAGCCAGCGCAGGCCCGCATCGGCCTCCGCTAGCAGTGGTCCGCAGGTTGGACAGCCCCGGGCGTGAGCCTGGAAGCTCTCCAATTTGGTCCCGCTAAGCCGCTGATCGAGCGCTTCGCTGAGAAGAGCGTCGAACTCGCTGCACTGCATACCGTTTTTCTTTTCCGCTGCCATCACATCACCTGTTTATATGTACGTTGTAGCAGGCGCGCAAGTTCCGCTCGCCCGCGATTTATTCTTGACTTCACGGTTCCTTCCGGAACCTTGAGTACGGTGGCAATCTCTTTGTAATCCATATCTTGCAGGTCCCGCAAGATAACCGCTTCGCGCAGATCAGGGGACAGCTTCTGTAGCGCCTTGTGGACTGTCTCCTTCACTTCGAGGCTCTGGGCCCGGGCATCCGGGGTGAGCGCGCCATCGTGGATCTGGTCGCTCAAGGGCATGGCATCTTCATGCTCGGAAAGCGGAGCGTCGAGCGAGTCGGTCATGCGATCCTGCTTGCTCTTGCGGAAATGATCGACCAGCAGGTTGCGCGTGATGGTGGTTACCCAGGTCATGAATGCCCCGCGCTCGACATCATACGATTGCAGGGTCCGATACATTTTGATGAAAACTTCCTGGGTGAGATCCTGCGCATCGTCGCCCGACCCGGCAAAACGATAGCAGATGTTGTAAATGCGCCGATTGTAACGCTGCACGATCTCCTCCCAAGCGGCCGCGTCGCCAGCAATACAGCGGCGTACCAGCATGGCGGCGACTTGCGCGTCTTCCAACCTAGCACTCCCTGGAACTCCTGGCTTCTCGACCCCGGCTGGCACCGCAGCCTGAATACTACATAACAGATACGTGTGATGGTCCCAAAAGTTCTGAATTCTATGAGACTACGCATTGTAACAGCGCTGTAAAGTGGGGAGAATAAAGAGCGAATTAACCACGGAGGCCTCTTCGCGCTACTCGTGTTCACGAACTGCAGCAACGCGAGTGTCGATGATGCTTGGTACACATAAGAAAGGCCCGCTCCGTTGCGGAGCGGGCCGGAATTCAAACAAAAATACAACTACTGGCACATCGCGCTGTCTTCGTGTTGGAAGCTGTACCATCCATGCAGCGTGGTGCTCTTGGGCGCGCCCCAGTATGGCATCCACACCATGTCCTGCAAGTGATATGTGAACTTGTGCAGGGTATACGGATAGTCATGCAGCACCAGCGGGTCGCCGACTTCGAGGATACCGCAAGGCGTGTTATTGCCGCCGTTGATCAACGGATCGTCCATCCACTCGCCAACCTCGTGAGACAGGGCGGCCGTATCCTGAGAGAAAACGCCGCTGCCCTGGTCAATCGTGGTGGTGTAGCTATAGGTCTGACCTTGCACGTTGCCGCCGCCGGCACTGTGGTAGCCACCAATGCAGCACCCACCCGAGGTCAGGTACACGTCATAGGTGAGAAAGACCGGCAGAGTGTCAGGTGTGATTCCCAGCTTCTTGAAAAGGGGTTGCAAGAACGTGTCCATGTTGTTGATGTCGGCCACGCCCACGGTTTTGCCGAACTGGTCTTGAATGGAGCAGTCGCTGGTATTGCAGTGATACGTCTGCTCTGGAAGGATCTTCGGTGTGCCCAATAGCACGTGATACTTCTTGTTTTTCGAGACGTGTTTTCCCCAGAAATTACCGCGTTGGAATGCATCGATGTATTGCGTGTTCCCAAGGTCGGTGCCACCTTGGTTGAAGTCAACACCCGAAGCGAAAATAGGCGAGGTCGCGATAGTCTTGGTTACAGAAACCTTGGTGCCCGAAAACTTCTGTTTGTTCGGATCGAACGTCTTGTTGCCGTGACTCTTGTCGTACACCATCTTGATCGGGATGATGTAGGAGGGCACGGTCGTGGTGCTGTTGTTTTTCGAGGGATCGGCACCGACCATGTTGAAGTTGTATTTGGTGCCGTTGAAGGTAAAGCTGCCATTCCATGTCTTTAGGCTCTTGCCGGCAGGAGCTTGGATCGTGGCCTTGTGGGGCGGCAGAACCACGAAACGTGGTTGAGAGACGGAGTAATTGCTGTCCTGAGCTACGCTACTGGCTACACCGACGCATGCGAGCAGACACACAGCAAACGGAAGCGAGTGCTTTTTCATGTCGCGAAAATCTCCTTGAGTTTTTAAGTGTTGATCCCCGCCTACGGGGTTGTTGATCGGGCCTTATTTGACCGGACGCGGGAAGCCATCCAACAAACAGAGGTGATTCTCCACTGAGTCTGACCAGATGTCAATTAGGACCGAAAAAAACCTACGACTGGAGAGGAAAGTTTTCAGGAGTCACACTTCCGGCTCATCGAGCACGCGGCGGACGTTGCGCGCTAAAGCGTCCAGGGAAAAAGGTTTTTGCAGCACGGTGGCAGGCAGGTGGTTGTCTTCGCTATTCGCGGTGTGTTCCGAGTAGCCTGACATGAACAGCACCTTCATCTGCGGACGGAGCGGGGTCAGACGTTGCGCCAGCTCGCGGCCTCCGATATTGGGCATCACCAGGTCGGTGATCATCAGGTGGATCGGATCGGCGTAGGTGCCGGCCATTTGCAGGGCCTCATTGCCGTCGACCGCGATCAGCACCTTGTAACCGCTGCGCCGGAGAGATTCCCCGACGATATCGCGAATCCCGTCCTGGTCTTCCACCACCAGAACCGTCTCGGTGCCTTTGGGTGCAGTCGCCAGCGCCGTCGCAATTGCTGGTTGGGTTCGAGCCTGTGATTCCTCAGCCTCAGATTCTTCTACCCGGGGCAGATGGATCTTGAACGTGGTCCCGCGGCCCGGTTCGCTGTCCACCCAGATCCAGCCATCGCTCTGCTTGACCACTCCGTAAACGGTAGCCAGCCCCAGGCCCGTACCCTTGCCGGGCGCCTTAGTGGTGAAGAAGGGTTCAAAGATGTGGGCTTGCGTTTCAATATCCATGCCGCTGCCCGTATCGCTTACCGTCAACATGACGTATTTGCCCGCCGGAGCTCCCTCTTGACTTCGAGAATCATCTTCGTCCAGTTCCACGTCGCGGGTCTCAATGGTCAGGCTTCCGCCATGGGGCATGGCATCGCGCGAATTGACGGCGAGATTCAGGATTACCTGTTCGATCTGGCCGGGATCGGCCTTGACCCGCCCCAACGAGGGAGCAGGCACAACCTTGACTTGAATATTCTCCCCGATCAGGCGATGCAGCATTTTGGCTACATCGGCGAGGACCGCATTCAGATCCAGGACTTTGGGCCGCAGCACCTGCTTGCGGCTGAAGGCCAGCAACTGGCCGGTCAAGGAGGCGGCGCGGGTCACCGCATTTTCAATTTGCAAAGCATCTTTCTGCGCGGCATCGTTGGGGCCCAGCCGTTCGCGAAGGTGCTCATTGTGAGCCTGAATCAGCATCAACAGGTTGTTGAAGTCGTGGGCGACGCCGCCGGCCAACTGGCCGACGGCTTCCATTTTCTGCGAGTGGCGAAGCTGATCTTCCAGGCGCTTGTGCTCGGTGATGTCGTACAGCACTCCCTGCATCAGTAGCACCTGTCCGTCGGTCTGCAAGAGAACGCCCTCGTCGCGAAACCACACCAGCCTGCCATCACGCGCAAACATGCGGTATTCGGCCTGGAACATCTCATGAGTTTCCTGAAACAGTTTCTCCGCGGCCAGCGCCACTTCCCGGTCGTCGGGATGGATATGATTCATCCAGTTCGTCGGGTCGGAGAGCCATTCGGCGGGTGAGAAACCCAGCATGGATTCGATCTGAGGGCTCACGAAATGCCAAGGACCGCCGGCGCCGAGTTCCGCAACGTAGGTAATGGCGGGAAGCCGCTCCACCAGCGTGCGATACCGCGCTTCCGCGATGCGCAGTTCTGCTTTGGCCCGGTCGTGTTCGATGGCGATCCCCGCCAAATGGGTGCTGTGCGTAATCAGTTGCAGATGCTGCGCGTCGGGCGTGCGCGGCTCGCGGTAGTAGATCGCGAAGGTACCAAGGATTGAGCCATCCTGCGAGGCAATCGGGGTTGACCAGCAGGCCCGTAAACCATGAGGGAGCGCAAACTGGCGACAGTGTGTCCACAGCGGGTCAGTGGCGATGTCCGAGACCACCACCGCCTGTTTCCGGTAGGCGGCGGTCCCGCAGGACCCGGCGCAAGGACCAATCTGGATTCCATCCACGCCCCGCGAGTATTCCGGGGGAAGGCTGGGCGCCGCGCCGTGCCTCAGAGTCGTACCGTCGGCATCAAGGAGAAGAACCGAGCAGAGCATGCCGGAACTCTGCTTCTCGATTTGCTGACACAGGACTTCGAGAATCTTCGGAAGCGGGGCTTGCGCCCGGATCAATCCCAAAACTGTCTCAGTGAGCCGCAGCAAAGCTTCCGATGACTCCGGCTGGTCTTTGCCCTTTGTTCTCTGCACCCCTGTTAACATGCGGCTCCTGCGCGACGCAGTCATTATTCACTCAATGGTAATGGGCGCGAAAGTTACCGGCGTAACTCGGGCGGGTGGACGCGGGGTTTGCGGTTGTGCTGGCTCATTCTTCGTTTGAGGAAGTTCAAAGGCTAGAACCACCCTTCGACTCCGGTCCGGGCAGGGTCCGGACACGAAGGTGCGCCAAGGCTTGCCAATGAATTCCTCCGTGCGCGCGATTTCTCGATTGCGCCGCACCACGGGCTGGGACACCCGCGCCTACATTAGTTATTCGCTGGTGAAGTAGTCTACCGTGACTGGATTTTCGAAGAGGGAATAGTCGCGCGTCACTACCGTGATTCCGCTGTCGGTGACGAAGTAGCGTTGCCGGTCGGCTTCGGGATCGTAGCCCACGGTCGTCCCCTCGGGAATGTGTACGTCGCGATCGATGATTGC
>Ga0210410_10000918_pt1 | contig 28826 bp, 40 predicted proteins | sample IncBWC4MmetaG_FD_161058 | JGI IMG/M metagenome (GOLD analysis project Ga0210410, IMG submission 161058) | Forest soil microbial communities from Barre Woods Harvard Forest LTER site, Petersham, Massachusetts, United States - Inc-BW-C-4-M | ecosystem: Environmental > Terrestrial > Soil >...
CGAAAGAGCGCTGTTCGAGCCAGAGTACGCGACGCGCCAGCGAATAGTCTACTTCCTCCCAAGGCTTGCCGCTGTTCATGCCACACATCGCGTTATGGGCATGGAGCGTAGCAATCTGAGGGTCAAGGCCAGCCTTACGCGCTGTTGAGCGTAAGTCTTTGTCTATCATGCTGTTGGTGCGCGATACGATACCGCGAACGCGAGCACTAAAAGCCTGCCATTGAGCAAAGCCTACTTGCCAGTCCGAAACGTTTGCTTGTGTCATTTGAATCCTCCAGTGCCAGCCAGTCATGGCCAGCAAGAGCAATATAGCGCAAGAGCCAGATTCGCGTCAAGAGCATAAAGTGTCAAGTTACGAGGCAAAAGCGAATCCGCCAATAACTCCAAGTGAATCAAGGGCCCGGCGCGAGCAAAGCAGGAAAGAAGTTTTTCTCTTGACGTTCAGCCCAGCAAGGAATAATCTTGGCCCATGAGCACCCCTACAGATACCCTCCAGAGCCAGCCAGCGCCCCGCAGAGGCTACAAACCCCGCAGGACAATCAAGAGCCAAGCAATTCAAAACGCCGTGATAGCGAAGCATATCGGAGGAACGTCTAAGCTACAGATATCCAAAGACTTGCAACTAGCCCCAAATACCGTCTCAAATATCCTCGAACTAAGCAACGTTGACGAAGTTATGGCCGATGGCAGGCTTGAGACCTTGAAAAGAGTTCCCGCAGCTCTGCGAACTCTCGACGTTCGCTTGGAGAAAAACAGCGAAAATGCCGCTATCTGGCTACTCGATAAGTGCTTTGATAGCAAGAAGATAGCAGGAAAGCAAGAGCCCGGCCTAACACTGGCAATTCAGAACCTTATGGGCAACGTAACCGTGCAAAATACAGCGCCAGATCAGCAAAAGCCCCTCGACGTAAAGCCAATAGAATCAGCGCCCGTTTGTGAGCAAAAAGACACGTCCGAGCAAGAAAACAAGCCATAACTCACCAGAATAGCCGATATTGTCGGGTTTCATCCGCAGGACGCACTTCGCCTAGTAAGCATAATTACATTTATCTGACCCGTCAAGCCAAGCATAATCAATCGTTTATAAGCGCTTACACCCACTAGGCCACACGCCAAGGGAAGCAGCCGAAAAGAGGGGGAGGCGTTTGCCAATGCATAGCTTCCCCCACAACTTTTGCCAAAAAGCTGTACATACAATTTTCTTGACTTTGCCCAAAAACCTGCCATTGTATATACAACATGCCGAAAGTGCCGATACAGATTCGGGTGGACGCGAGCGACCTGGAGTCATGGCAAAGCTGCGCTGGGAAGTCGGAGATGTCGCTTTCGGAATGGATACGGAAACGGTGCAATGGAGAAGGGCACGCAGTTTCGGATAAAGAGTTGCAGCGGGCTACAGAAGTACCTGTGGCTCGACGGAGGGCTAGTGTGCTTGAGCGATTACCAGCACTTGCCGAGACACCTACGGTTGAGGCTGATGAACGAGTGCGAAAAGGGAAGTTCTGTAAGCATGGAACGGAGAAGGGCTACCGCTGCTGGCAATGCGGTGGACTGGCGATAATCGAATGAGCGAGGAATTAAACGCCGAAATGCTTCGCAAGGCCGCTACGCTTCTACGTGAAGCCACAAAGCCTAAAGATGGTCAGCAAATCACGATGGATGTGCTGGAAGATGGCCAATGGTATCGCTATTCGGGTATCTGGCCAGGGCCTTTCGAGCGCAAACTTTTGGTGGTCGAATGAGCGAACTTTTGCTTTTTGCTCTTGGAGCTATGGCTCAATTCTGTGGCGCACAGACTGAGCCAGCGCATGAGGAGAGGGCGAGTATGGGGTTGGCGAGACAAGGTGAACCGTGGGCGCTTAGCCGAGAGGTGAAGCCAGTAGTGCTTGCCGAAAGGCGCGCGGGGAACCCTCCAAAGGATAGTGGCACGGCCTATCACGCCGAACTGGAAAGCCCTTTCACCAAACACCGCTTTTACGACCGCTTCGCAAAACTGGAACTAGCCGCAGCCGGGACTTTGGCCGCGACGGATTCAGCGATTACCTGCCGTTTTCTGGCACGGGGCGAGCGCGAGATGAACCTGCCCACACAGAGTTGCGCCGGGATGGTTGGCTTTCAGCTTGCCTTCTATGGGGCCGGTGAGGGTCTTTCGTTTTTGCTCCATAGGACAGGCCATCACAAACTTGAACGGTTGCCGAGACTATATTTGGGCTCCGGCAACGCCTACGGCATAGCATTTACCGCGCGGCATGGAGGAATCTGATGTACCATCAACCGAACTTCGAAGCGACCTGGGGCCAGATGTTCACGGTAGCCTTTTGGACGCTAGTGGGATTCTATATTTGGGATAAGATAGACGGAGCAAGCCGCTGGGAAGAGAAACAGCGCAAGATTCATAGGCAGGCGTTAGTCGAAGGCTGGCATAAGTGGGCTATCGGCAAGGAATCCTAGAACTCAAGGATGCGATTGTCGGCCTTGAGAAACTCCCTAAATCTAAGCAATTCGTAACCTCAAAATTCTTCGGCTCCGCCTATGTGGGTGGCGAAGGTTCTTCCAAAACCGCTTCCCTTTGCTGCTCCGCTATCTGTAATGCCGTGATTGACCCCGGTGGCAAATCTCTCATTGGCCGTCTAAACATGCCCGCTCTTGAATCCACGACCATGAACGACTTTCTATCGATGGTGCCGGAGAACATGGGCGAATGGAAAGAGCAGCCAAAAACATGGGTTTTCAGCAATGGTCATACTGTAATTTTCCGCCATCTTGATATTTCCGACCCTAAAGTAACAGGTCACATCAAATCTGAGAATCTAAGCGCTGCTTATGTCGATGAAGCTTCGGAAGTCGATGAAAAGGTGTTTTTGCTACTTGTAGGCCGCATGCGCCGCGCTGGTTCACAGCGCCGAATTTTAAGGCTTTCCTCTAACCCCGCTGGCCACGATTATATGTGGAAGCATTTTTTCGACCCTAACCGCAAGCAGGAGTGGAAGCAGCTTTTTGAGGGCATAAGCGCTTCCTCGATGGACAATATCTTTCTACCCGAAGATACCGTAAACAGGAATTTGAGCATTTACCCGCCCGATTGGGCCGACCGTTTCATCTACGGGCGTTTTTCAGATTTTACAGACTTGGTTTACAAGGAATTTAGCGAAGAATCCCACGTTTGGGATGACCGTCCGGGCCAGGAATATGAAGTCTTTGGGGGCCGTTCGAATCCTCCGCTAGATTGGCCGGTAATCGTGGGAATGGACATAGGCGGAGGCGAGGAAGGCGACCCATGGGCACTAACTTTCGATTCTATCGCCCCTGACGGACGCCTGTATCAATTTGCTGAGATTTACGGTTCGGAACTCCGCATACGACCGATTGCCGAACAATTCCATCAAATTATGGAAGGGCGCACTCTTGACGGCATGGCCTATGACTACGCGCAAAGAGCGGCGGCGATTGAACTCGAAGATTACGGAATCGCCGGGCAATCCGCCATCAAGGAAGTTAAGCCTGGCCTTTTCAAGACCGCCCAGTACATGCACATTGACCCTACGCTTTCGCATCCCTTCAACTCGAAGATTTGCGGTTCTCCTCGCTCTTTTATGGCCAAATCCTGCGTGAACACTATCCGCGAGCATGGTAGTTACAAATGGGCAAAAGACAGGTCAGGTAACGCCAAAAACGAACCTTCGCACGAAAATAGCCACGGGCCAGATGCAAAACGCTATGCCGTTCACACCTTCCGGCCTTTGCCAGCGCAAATCACAACACCGAAAATCTGGGAAAATAAGAAGCTCGACATTGCCAGCCGTCTCTACTGGCAGCGCGTCGAGGAGCACAAGGAAAAGGAGCCTTTGCGCCGCCACGGATTTTCCACTTTGAGAATTAAGGATTTAAGAGTACAACAGGCTAAGGAGATTCCTCCGCAATGAACATGGCACCTCCGCCGCCCACGCCTGATGAACTGGTAGAAACACTTTTCGCTGAAGTCCTCCTGCCCCCGGAAGGCTACGAATATCACGGTTCGAACGGCCAGTTACTTTTCCCGGTATTCGGCCAGGATAGATGGCGGTTACTTCTACACAAGAAAGACACCGACTTCATCGACGCCGCGAACTTCACCCCTGTTTTCCTCGAAGGGCAATTCATTCTGAAAATCACCAAAGCCCTTCACGCCATGCAGCGCGAACTGAATCAATCGGTCAGCGACGACATTCCTGAGCCAGTGAACCATGCCCTTAACTGAGAAGGGGAATAAAATCATGGCCGCGATGCGGCGAACGTATAAAGACCCTAAAAAGGCGGAATCAGTTTTCTACGCTAGCAGAAATAAAGGCACGATTTCAGGAGTGGACAAGGCCAGAGCGAAACGTGAGCAGAAGCGATCTTAAAATCATCGAAGGCGGGTTCCCCGTCTACGGGCCGGAGCAGCTTAGGAAAGTCAACGCCATGCGTATGGCCTTCTCAGCGCCTACAAGTCTATCTCCCGTCGTCAACACCAAAGGCGAAGCGCTTTTCACCACGTCCGAGGAAATGAACGACGAACCAGCCTCCTGCTACAACTGCCAGTTCTACAACGAAACAGCGGAAACCTGTTCGCTTATCGGCCCGCGCAAAATCATAAAGAAATTGATATGGCCGAAAGAAGCGACTGCCGACGCCAAGCAGATTGAGTACTGGCCGTGCTGCTCCATGCAGTTCTATGGCAAGACGAACAAGGGCGAAGCGTTCTATCGGGTGTTTGCTTCCGATCCCGATTACATGGGGCTCATCTGGATTAACGCTCCTAAGCCGGGCCAGAAATACGGCGGAGCCAATTGCGGAGGTATAAACGGCGGCGACGATTGCGACCACTACCAGACGGAAGGCAAAGAAGAGAAATGGGAATCGGCAACTGGATTTTGCCGTGCGCTCCAAACGGAAGTTGCAGCGGGAGACGTATGCTGTCAGTGGCGCGACGATGATACGCTCCAGTGGCAGGATGCGCAGCGCCTACTAGGAGAAATCAATGGCAGACCTTAGCGGCATGGGCAACCTGATGAAGCCGATGGTCATGGCCGCGATGAAGCTGGCGCAAAGAGGCAAAACTCCCGATAAGAAGAAAGCAAAAGTAGAAGCCAAGATGAAGATGAAAGTCAAAGTGAAACATGGATGACCCACGCACGGCGCTTGAAGCGCAAATCGCGCAGGAAGCAAAAGAGCTGAAAGAAGCTCCAGTCATCAAGCCGATTGTCGGCCAAGTGATGCGGTGTAGTATCTGCGGGCAATGCTTCTCGCGCAACGACCTCAAGCCCTTCGATACGCATGTGCAAGGTGGAACGCGGCAGGCTTGCCCGCGCTGCCATCCAGAGAGGACACGATGAGCGAAAAAGATTGGGACAACTACGAAAAGGAGGAACTGCTTGGAGTTGCACCTAGCCTGTTATATCTCAAGCGGACTTTTGGCACTTCTGTTGGCAGTCCAGCAGTATCAGCACAACCGGACAAACCGGGGGCTGATCGACAAGATACTGGAAAGCAGGGGACTAAATCCCCTGCCTGACGAGCATCCGCTGGCCGAAGCGGTAAAGCAACTGTCGAAGCCGGAGCCGCTCACGGAGAAACGCAAGATGGAAATGCTGGAGCGCGTGCGTTTCAAGATTCCTGGGATGCCGCAGTACGTGGAGAAAAAATAAGTGGGCGGAACTGTCAGCGGAATCATGCAGAAAGTTACCTCGATGTTCAAGGGGGGTAGCGATTCGCTTGTCCGCGACAAACAGGAAAGGCAGGACAAGCGCAGTATCATGCCGTCCTATCCGTGGGGACGGCCCATTGAGGAACGAATCAAATGGATGCTCGACCAGCGCTACTGGCAGCTCCAGTACGAGAAGCTGCAACTCCACCGGAAATGGTTCAGGAATCACCTGTTCTTTACTGGCTACCATGATTCCGTTCTATCGGACATCGGGTTTTCCTTCGATTCGATTGGCGTCAATTCCGCTGAGTATGGGTTTGCTTCGAATTACTACAGGAGCTATATCCGCTATGGCGCAGCCATGTACGTGCAGACGGCCCCAGAGTTTATTGCTCAACCGACCAGCCCTGATGCGGAATCTCAGGGCATTGCAGCGGCGGCTAGGGCTTCACTGGACATACAGAAAGAAAATATTGGCTATGATGCAATTCGGGCGCGCGAGGCAACTAACCTTCGTCTCTTTGGAAACTCCTTCCGGTACAACTATTATTCCGTTGATCCAAGATACGGTTTCGTTACCCAGCCCGTCTACGAAGATGTCGAAGTGCAAATCAGCGAAGGCAGTTGGCAATGCCCGGTCTGTCAGTTGCAGGGCGAAGGGCAAGCGCAAGTCTGTCCCGCTTGCGGCCCCGATGCTCCCGCACCACCTATAAATACTCCACCACAAACGGCGCAAGTTCCGCAGATGAAAGGAAAAGTAGCCTATCCCAAGGGACAGGAAATCTGCGAAGTGGTATGGCCGTTCGAGGCTTATGTACGTTCGAGCGTCAAGACACTAAGAGAAGCGCCGGAATTTCTGCGTGTGCGGATGGTCGATTCTGTAGCTCTACATGCCAATTTCCCGAAGGCCAAGTTCGGCGGAATGCAGTCGGCGGGAGAGGGCGTGAACGTCAGCGAGGACATCGGGCTTGTCTACCAGGAAGCCATTCCTGATTTGCCGAGCGACCCGACGCAATATCCGGGCTGGTATGAAAGAGCGGTAGCACAGCAGAAAAAGATTCTGATTCAGGGCTGGATTCGGCCTAGCCAGTACTTCTTTGACGATGAGATGCGGAAATTGTTTCCGGTTGGAATGTACGCCGGGAAAGCCGATGACTGCCTGCTAGAAACGCGCAACGAGTCGATGGACGACCACTGGACGCATTTCAAGCACATCCACGTCGAGGGAAGATTCTGGGGCGACGGCGACGACGATTTGATTCCTCTACAGATGCAGTTCGATGAATGCGACCGCATGCTCATGCGGCACGTCGATTACAACACCATGCCGCTACTCTTGGCCGACACGCAGAAAATCGACAAGAACAATATCATCCGCGACGGCGGCTACATGATTGAGTGCAAGAACCTAGGCCAAAGAAATATCGACCAGGCCGTGAAATGGCACCCCGGAGGGCAGATTTCCTCAGACGTTTGGCAGTGGAAGAACACCCGCTTACAGGATATGACCTTCCATTCAGGGGTTTCTCCCGCCGCTATCGGCCAGCATGAAACCGGAATTAACACTTTCGGAGGCCAACAGACGGCAGCCGCGCAAGCGCAAGGGATGCTTGCCCCTTTGCAGCTCATGTACAAGGAAGAAAACGAACTGTGGGCCATGCAGATGACGAAACTGGCCGCAGAAAACTGGCTCGATGACCGCGTGCAAGCCACGATGGGCCAGAATGGCCAATGGGAATTCAAGATGCTACGCGGCGAGATGCTAAAACTCGACGGTATCCGGTGGGTGGCTAGAATCGTTCCGCTCGACCCCTCGAAGCAGCAGAATCTCGTTCAGGCCATTTCAGCCGGAGCGTTCAATCCGCAACTGCCGCAAGCCGTCCAGAACAAGGTTTTGGAACTCTACCAGCTCTCGCCTGACCTTAGCCCGAACTCGCGGGACTCGAAAGTGCAGACCAAAGAGATTCAGGGAGCAAAAGCTACGGGCCAATTCCCCGACCCCATGCTTGCCCGCGACAATGACCCTGTGCATATCCAGACGCTCACGGACTGGATGAAGTCGGACGATTGGGACGACCAACCGCCGCAAGTGAAGGCCGGAGCGCAAGACCATCTGCACAAACATCTGCTGAATATGCAGAAGATGGCGCAGATTCAAGGGGCTATTCAGGGAGCGGGACAGGAAGCCGGAGGTACGCCACAGCAAGGCGGGAAACCCGCCGAACAGACTTCTCCACAGCAGCGGCAGGTTGCCGGACAGCAAAAAGGCAATGCCATGAAACCCCATCAGCCGCAGCCATCAGGAGGCAACCAACACCATACTGGCCCTCGCGGACAGTCTCACTCCGCGCAGCAAAGAAGGCGCAACGGACGCAACGGATGAAATTGTCTTGACTATCGCTTGTTTGTAGTCTACAAGGAACAGCATGGCTGAAGGTAGCTTGAGTTTTACCGAACTAGAGGTTGCAGCAAATCAGGCGGCTCCCGCTACTCCGTCTGACGCAGCCGCAGCAACGCCCGCAGAAGCAACCGCAGCGGAAACGAAACCTCAGTTCACGGAAGCCGACGTAGAGGCGTATAAATCACTGGTCGATATGGGCATCACTCCGGCTACCGCAGCGGAGTTCAAGGCCGCGAAAACGGCACTTGATAACCTGCCCGCACTTCTCGAAAATAATCCCGACCTGTTGCTGGATGAAATCGAGAAGAACAATCCGGCGTTGCACAAGCAATTGCTGGAGAGAATATCCGACCGCTGGTTTAACCGTCTCCCCGCCGAAGTCCGCAATGGCAGCGCGAACGGCAGTTCGAGCAGAACTGCTGATTCGGCACCCGCACCTGACCCGCGACTGACCGCAATCGAGGCCAAACTGGACAGATTCATTCAGAAAGAGAATCAGGAAGAATCCGCACGCAAGCAGACGGCAATCTCAGAAGGCTATAAGGTTTCCGTCGATAACTTGCTCGGGAAGCTCCCTGAATCTGTTTCACAGAAGGATAGAGACTATATCCGCCTGAAAACGAATGAAATGCTCTGGGGTGATGCAAAGGCCCGTGACCGGATAGCCGCTGGAGTCTATGTGGATGTGCCGACCTACTTCTCGAAGGCTTCCGGCCTCGTTACTGCTGAAACCAAAGCCGCATCGAATGCCGAGCATACCCGCCGCTCCACAGTGGAAGCGAACGGCGTAAAAGAGATTCCCGCCGCCGCCGATAACGTAAATGGCAGCGCGTCCTCGCGTCAAGAGGGCCACGGGCACGACCCCATCTGGGGCAATATCTCCGACTCAGAACTGAAATCGGCATACAAATAGCGGCCTTAGCAGGCTCAAGTGGCACAATTCGATTTGTCCGCAGCAGACCCGATTTTCAAGGTCGTTTTCAATCCTCGCGTAGAAAAACAGTTCAACACCGCCGCCGTCCTTTGGAACGACGTGTTCGAAGGCGCGGGCACCATGATTTCAAACCGTGGCCTCGAAATCCCTGTCCACATGGCAGGAAACGGCCAGCACGCATGGTACGGCGATGGCGGAGCGCTTCCGGCTGGCGACTCCCAGCGCGTAAACCGTGCCATTGTGGGCTTCTATAGCTACGTCAAGCCTATCCAGTTTACCGGGGCGGCACTCGACGCAGGCGGGGGCGGAGACGCCACCAACTATGTGAAATCTCTTGCCTTCAACGTCCGCAACGGCGTCGTGGATGCCATCAAGGAACTGAACTGGTATTCCTTCCTCGACGGTTCTGGTACCCTTGCTAAAGTTGGCGCTGGCGTCACGCTCTCAACGGTTGCCAATACCACCGTGGACGTTACGGGGCTTGGTGACGGGGCACGGTATCTCCGGCCCGGCCTGACCGTGGATTTCCTCACAGGCACGGTCAACACCGTCAAGGGCACGGCAACCATCGTGTCCGTCTCGAACCTTCTTGGCGTAGCTGGCACTACAAACCTGACCGCTGCTGGCGGCAACGTTACCATCGTAGTCGGCCCGGCTTCTGCGGCTGGCGTGCTGGTATCCGGCGACGCCATTATCTCTTCCGGTTCTTTCAACAAGGCAATGGCAGGCCTCAAGGTCATCATCGACAACGGCACGTTCGCGGCCAACTTCCAGAACATCAACCGGGCAGCCAATCCGCAGTACAACGCCAATGTGATTACTCTTGCCGGGACGCCAGCCCTGACCCGCGACTTCCTGCGGCGCGGCATCTGGACTATTCAGCAGGTTCGCGGCGCGGTTGACCTCTCGAAGCTCCGCATCTGGAGCCACGGCGCACAACTCCACGCCTATGCCGACATGGGCTGGACGCTGAAGCAGTTCAACGGCACGGCCATGAAGATGGACTTGGGCTATACCGCCTATGAGTTTGAAGGCATTCCCTGGGTCATCGACACCGACGCTCCCCGCGACACGCTGTACTTCGTGAACAAGGAATCCTTGCTCAAGGTCACGGCGCGGAAACTCAGCTTTGATGACCGGACAGGTTCGATTCTGAACCGCGTGCCGACTACCACGGGCGGCTACAACGATGCATTTGTGGCCTATCTGGAGTTCCGTGGAAACCTAGGAGCCTATTTCCCGAACGCCAACACCGCAGTCGTTGGCTTGAGCGTTCCTGCTGGCTACTAAAAATGGCTAAGTGCAACAAGGACATTTACGGTGCTGATCCTGACGGCGGAGCGAAAGACGCAGCGGCAGATGCGCTCCGCCGCATGGGGTCACTTAGCGTCACGGACAAGGCTGCGGAATCGGATGGCCCTGATGTGTCCGACACAAGAGACATGGTGAAAGACCGGGCAAAGCCCTAAAGGAGAATGGCAATGGGGAAAGTGAATACCAGCGGCGACGGGACTTCGATTACGGGGCAGGTTCCTGAACTTGGCGGGCAGGCTTCCAAAGCCTTGAAACAGGCGATGGATGACCTGGACGATTCGTTCAGCAACACCATCAACGGCGGGCTCAAATCCGACGACGTGGAGTACAACCCGGAAGAAGGGAAGTAACGGATGGCTCTGACAATCATTCCGAAATACAAATGGGCTTGGGGCGCGTCCGAGTTCTTCGCCATCGTGGAAGTGGACGGCGATGCCAGCTATCCAACTGGCGGATATGCGCTTCCTGCCTCGACTTTCTTTTTCAACACTTACGCGGCTACTTCCGATTTCCAGTTACAGATTCCTCCGGTGTTCGGCCCGGTTGGTATCTGGGCAGATGGGCAAGTAGCAACTTACTCTATAATTTTCAGTGCCACTGGGAATCTTGGCTTCGCCGTCAGTTCTACAGGACTTGAAGTGGCCAACACCACCAACGTCACGGCGGTCAAGACGCTTATCTGCGCTTTTGGACACTAACGGATGCCTGCAAACAGCCCATCCATAACGAGCTTCACTCTGCGCCTTGGCGTGGATGAATGGCTATACAGTAACGTTCAGGCGACAGGCGCTCAAGCGCCGTTCGGAATTATTCCGCAGTCCTCCAACTACCGTGGTATCTTGCTTGTACAGATTGTGCCTATTCCCGTTGCTGGAACGCTGACTTCCGTAGTGGGCCAGCTAGAAGCAGCGATTGTTCCAGAAGGGATTCCGGCATTCACTCCAGTATTCGGCATTTTCAATAAGCTCACTCCGGTAAGTGGCGCAGCAGCGGGGTTATCACCTTATTCAGGAATTGCTTTTGAAGCCACGACCAACAACATTCCCATTGCACTCGATGTTTCAGGATTGGGTGGTAACGGGAAAATGCGGCTGAATTTTTTGACGGTAACGCTTGGCACGGCAACAGGCTTCAACGTTTTTGCTCGGATTGGTTAAAAGGAGAATCAGATGGCGACTTTGGTTGCAACAAGGCTAGTTTGCACGAACCTCGTCAGCGCCAGCGGCGCTTGCCGCTTGCAGGTCTGGACAGGCACGCTTCCTAATCAGTCCATTCTTGTGGACATGGAACTGACGGCGGCACAGAACGCGGCTCTCTCAACGGCGCTAGCTGCTGCTGCTGGCACGACCACGAACTTTGACTTCGCGGCTGCCGAATCGCCGCTCCAAGGTTTGTACCAGGTCGCCTGATGGCCGCGCTTCCTGAGTCTTGGAAGCTCAAGCCAGAAAAGCGTCCTGATGGGAAGCTCGACCTCATTGGCAAAGACGTGACGGGGAAGGACTATGTAGCCCGCACGACCGAAGGGCCGGGAGTCACGGAGCGGGATTTGCAGATTCTTTCCGTGGGCAACCGCGAGACGAGTTCAGCGGCGGAGCTTGTGAAGTTCTACCAGAAGGAACGCGAGGATTACAACAAGCGGCAGGCGGATTCGATGACCGATAGTTACATGGACGGAGCGGAGAGAGTAGTACGGGCCGGGTTGCACCTTAGCGAAAGCCGGGTAGGGTACAGCCGCTCTTACGCCGAAGCATGGGAAAGGGTTTATGGCAACCAAAGTAATTAGCACCACACCAGCGGCAGTTCCCGGCACGATGGCGACGTTTGCCGTCGATACCGACCTCGTTGCTCCTTACAAGTATCTCTGGAAGAAAGACGGAGCCTTCATCGCCGGAGCGCCCAGCGCCAAGACCTATACCACGCCCCCTATGCGGACGGAAGATATGCGAGCGAAGTTCAGCGTGGTAGTCTACGGGCAGGACAAGATGGAAGAATCGGACGGCATCGCCCTAAATGACAAGATTGCCGACACCGTGACAGTAGCCAATCAAGGGCCACCGAAACCAGCATGGATGCCATTTGAAGAGAAAGGAACAAAATAATGCCGTGGGCAATTTGGAGTCCAGAAGATTTTCCGAAGCGAGGCGACCAGGGATTTTTGGTCGATTACGTACAAGCCTACCGCATTCAGGTTCCGCTATCTGCCGGAGCTTGGACGGCGCTTGACCCTGATGGTTTTTACAAGGACACCTACGTTACAAGTTGGGTGGACAAGGAAGCCGACCAGAAAGAAATTACCATCTCAGCCCGTGAACTGGCCACGCGCATCTGCCGCGATAAGGGCATGGAATTCAACGGAACGTTCTATCCCGTGGGCTTGATGTTCTGCAACAGCGACCACACTTCGGAAAAAGAGATGGAAACACTGGCTGCCGAAGGCAAGAAACGCAATCTCGTTTTCAGAAAGAAAGTGGTAGAAGCCTTTGAGTTGCAGTTCCGCGTGAAGATGCAAGGCGGCCCTGGGCGCTGGAGCCCGACGACCTACGAGCAGGAATGCTATGACATCCTCGGAATGACACGACCTGAGGTGGTGAACCGTCCCGCCGCGCAGGTTCCGGCAAATATCCAGATTATCCAGCCCGACCCGGCGCAGATTTCTCAGCTTGTCGCTGCGGAAGTCGAGAAGCGCATGGCGGAACTGACGGCACCCAAGAGGTAACAGTGAGTGAATGCTCTTTCTCTTTGCCAGCGAGTGCAGCGGCGTAATCCGTCCTACGATATTTCCGAGTATCTGGACGAAGTAAACGCCGCGTACAAAGAGACTTGGGATTATATCCTCCAGCTTGAGGACAGCTATTTCACCGACCAGAAAATCGTAACCGTTGCAGTGTCAGCGGTAGAGTTTGACTTCCTCGCCAATTTTAATGGAAATCTCAATACCGCTGTTTCGCTTCGAGCCTTTCAAATTGACCGCCTACGCATCCTTCAGCCGGGCGACACAAACTGGAGCAAGGGTCAGCCGCGTAGCTGGAATGACGATGACTTTCAGGCGCAGCAGCAAATCACTCCGCAGATAGCGGCCACTAGCGGGCCATACTATTACATTCTATTCAGCAAGTTCAGCGTGCTCTTTGCCCAGCCGCTGCCAGTAGGCACGCAGATTGAAGTGACCTACAGCTTCATTTTCATGCCGCTAGCCATCGTGTTCAACGGCACAGTGTCGAGCGCCGGAACAGCAATCACGGGAGCAGGGACGAATTTCACGCAAGTAGTTCCCGCTGATTTTATTTCCGCCCTGCCCGGCAATGACCAGGACACCGACATCGGGATGGAACTGGTTTTCAATCAAGGTGCGAACAACCAAACGTTCCGGGTAAAAGCTATTGCCAGCGACACGGCTTTGACACTCTTGACCGCTCCAAACCCTGTAATCCCGGCGCTTACGAACTACAATCTTTGTTCCGTTCCTGATATTCCAGATGGGCATCACAACGTCATTTCGACTATCGCCACGCGCAACTTCATGTCCACGCCGGGCAATGATTCGCGCTTCACGTCTTGGGCGGCGCTAGCCAAAACGGAGTTGGACTCCATGCGCGATAGCATCATGGTTCGCCAGCGGCAGGAACCAGCAAGGGTACGCCCTTTCCCGCAAAGGCTTTTGCGCTACACCGTTTCTCCTAGCGGGTCACGCTAATGGCCGAGAGACGCAGAGCACCAGCGGAGTTCGAGCAGACACAGAACGAGACAGGCCCGCGAGTCCTGACGCTAGATTCCCTCGTAGGAGGATATAACGGCTACACCAGTCCCGACTTGCTGACACCGCAATTCTGGGCGGCTTCCTCGCAGGTCTACGCCGGGCAGTTCGGCACGATTCGCAGGGCTCGCTGGGCACCATTTTTCAACTCCACCGCTAGTGGATTCACGGCCAATGGCAATCGTATTATTTCCATGTATTCCTTCCTGGACCCGACTGGATTTGGTTCCCCGGCGACTTTGGTTAACCGCGTACTCTTCGACAATAATGATGACGCATTCTGGCCGCGTTGGATTTGTAATAACCCGCTTTCTATTTCTGGAATGGTTGCCGCAACACTAGTGCAGCCACTCGATGAAGTGTGGGATAGGTTTAATGGTCAATCTCCTAGTGCGGACTTCCCTTTTGCGCTTTCGGTTCTTAACGGCCCGTGGATGAGAACCAGAATCGGGAATGCTATTTATGAAACAAACGGGCAATTCCGTTCTAAGACTGTGCCAAACACGCTTGCCGAGGCTTCCCCTCTCTTCATGTTTTGGGGATTGGATGCGCCTGACGTTTCTCCAAGCATCACGCTCGTAGCTGGCTCTACGGCAACGATTCAGGCCGCTCCCACAGGAGCAATACGCGCAAATAACATCGTGACCATTACCACGACCGCGCCACTACCAGCCGGAATGGTGACGGGGGTTTATGTTGGCATCTCAGGCGTAACAGATACCACTTTCAACACAGCGGCAGGTGTAGCAGTTCAAATTACCAAGACCGGAGCTTCGACTTTTACCTTCGTGCAAGTAGGGCCAGCAGCTACGAGCGGAGCTGGAACGGTGACGCTAGGTATCACCAAAACAGTCGGGCGTTCCTATCAATGGGCTTGGGAGGCAGATGTAAATGGAGAGACTTCCGCCCCTTCCCCCGCTTCGCAATTCGTGAAGTATGCGTCCCAAACCGGAACCATAGACCTTGTGGAAGTCGGAACGGTTACAGTCGTGAACGGCAACGCCACCGTTACCGGAGTCGGCACCGCATTCACCTCCGCATGGATTGGACGGGCTATTTGGGTTGAAGGTTCCGCCTTTACAGGGAATTACATATCGGCGGTTGCTAGCGCCACTTCCATGACATTGCATCTCCCTTATAACGGCGGTGGAATTGGCGGAGCGCGTTTTCAGGTTTACGATCCGCAATTACTAAATTCCTCTCCAGCACAGGGATTCGTAAAACTCTATGCTACTGGCGATGGCCAGCCAGTTTATTTCCTAATTGGCAGGAATGCCTTCAACCCGATAGGGAATACAGCGTTGCTTGCGGGACTGGAATTCAACGATACCGCCAACTCCGAACCGCCCAACCCTCCATTCACCAGCGAGATTGCGCAAATTTACAATGTTCCTCCGCCCATTGGGGCATTCTGTCAAGACTACCAAGGGCGAGTGCTCGTTTATGGAGTCGTGGCTAATCTCCAAACCTTTTTCTATAGCAACATCGAAGCTACAGTCATCGGCCAGCCGCCAGAATGCTTCTCTCCGCTGAACACAGTGACAATGCCTTTGGGTGACGGGCAACTTAACGGCATGGCGAATCTCCCAACCGGGCTCATCATCTGGTCAAACCGTCAGGACATGTACAAATTGACGGGGCTTCTCAGTGACAACACTATTGCGAATCCAGCGCAGCTTGCGGCGACGATTCAGAGGCTCCCTTATAAGATTGGTTGTGCTTCGCCTTATGCTACTGCAGTAACTCCGCTTGGAGCGATGTGGCTTTCCTCTGACAGGGAGGTATGGCTTTTCACCGACCATTACGCACCAAAGAACGTAGGCAAGCCCGTTCAGGACGTACTGAACCGCATCAACGGAGCACGATTGCAATTTGCCAGAATGAGTTTCTATAAGAAAGGCGACCGTTCCTGGCTAGCTCTTGCCATTGCCCTCGATTCTTCAACTTTTAACAACAAGCTGCTTCTACTCGACCTTGACCTCCTTGCTTCCAATGGTCAGCCCAGCTATTTCACCTTCGACATGGCGACCAATGCGCCGACTTGGTATCAGTACGACATCAACTGCGAGAGCATCGTCACGTCCTACGATGGGAACTCCACGAACCATTTGTTCACTGGCGATGTGGACTTGATTACGGACGTGGATTGGCAGCCTGCTTATTTCACGATTTCAGCGGAACGCAGCATCCCTGCTCCCGGCGTAATGCTTCATGCCTTCGGCAATGAAGACCCGCACATGATAAAGACGTTCGAATGGATGCGGGCGCTCACCAACCAGATTCCGAACAACCTTGCTTCGCAGGGGTGGGCTTGGGCCGTGAATGCTTTTGATGACGATAGATTTGTAATTGGCGTAAATCCACTAATCACAAATCTCATTCCCGGCGTGGATAGCAACTCAAATCCATTGTTTCTCGAATACTCCCCTGCTAAATTCAAGTTCGGCGGATTCAGGCCAGTGAAGGGCAGAAGGTTTCAGATTGGATGTACTTTCCCGTCCGGGCCGGGATTTTATGAACTGCGCGGGTACGAAGTAGCGTATACAGGTATCGTGGGGAGGTAGCATGCCGGGACTTTACATGGGACCGAGTTCGGCGTTTGGCGGGGCGTTTGGAAAGATGCCCGGCCCCGCACAGCAAGGCCCGAATCCAGCGACACAGTTCCCTGGAAATGGAGTGTTGCCTGGCCCGGCGCAAAATGGCAGGAATCCACAAGGCCCTGCAAATCCAACACCTCCACTCGCCACTACTCCTGGTAACACTCTTGGCCCGCAAGCCATACGTGCCAGTGGCCCATCGCAGGGATTTGACTCTTCTTACTTGCAAAACCTTGCTACGGCTATCGGAGGACTATTTAGCAACAACAAACAAGGTGGCAACGTGATGAACGTTAACCCGCTTGGGAATCTTTCTGAAATCAGCGGGACATCAGGAGAGGAAGGCAATGCTCCGCAATCGGGACTCCCGATGACCTGGCTCCAACAGGCGCTTAACGGACTAGGATTTAATTTCGCTCCGCAGGCAGCGAGCACGGTGCCAACAGCACCCACGGTTGGAAGTTTGGGCGGCGGGAACGGTGGCGGAAGCAGAGGGCTAAGGATGGCGCAATGATGAGAAGCGAGACATTGGAGGTGGTGACGAGGGTTATCAAGCAAGAAACGGGGGAGCTGGTGACGCCTGACTGCCGCCTCGTCACACTAGTAACGGACTCGCTCGAAATGGCTAGCTTGATTCAGGCTCTTGAGGACGGTCTAGGAAAAGAGATACCGGACTGCGAGGCGCAGAATCTTTTCTCGGTCGAGGACATCGTGAACTACGCGGAGGCGCATTGATACGAGCGGCTACAACCGAGGATGTATCCGACATCGTGAGGCTTGGGAGTCAGTCTCTCAAGGATGGCCCTTATGCCGGAATGCTCAAGGACACTCCAGAGGAAAGCGCAAAACTGGCGCTCAGTGTCATCGGCGGAACAAATGGCAAAGTCCTACTCTATGAGAATGATGGCGGTAGAGTGGCCGGGCTTTTGGGGTTTATCATTTTCCCTCATTACTTCACCGGGGAGCCAACGGCAACGGAAATTATGTGGTACGTCGAGCCGCAGGAACGCAAGGAAGGCGGAGCGATAAAACTATTGTGGGAAGCAGAGAAGCAGGCTCAAGAGATGGGTGCAACGCGCATGGGATTCACCGCGCCCAACGCAGAAGTCGGCAAGCTCTATGAGAGATTCGGCTACAAGCAGGTAGAAGTAACGTACATGAAAGAACTCCGATGCCACTGATTTCAGGACTCATCGCCGCTGGAAGTGCTATCGCCGGAGCTGTGGAAGCAGCCAAGTCGGGAGGCCGTCAGCAGAAGGCATTGACGCAGCAGGAACAAATCGCGCAGCAGGAAATGGCCGACAAGCAGCAGGTATTCAATCAGGAAGAAGCCTTCTATACGCCCTACACCAAGAGCGGGAGCCCGTTCCTGCAAAACATCCAAGCGGCTGCGGCTGGCCAGAACGCCCAGCAGGGGAACAATGCAGCAGGCCAGTTCCGCGAGCAGATGGGACAGACAGGACTAGGCTATGGGCCGAGCGGGTCAACTGCGGCGGGACTAGCAAATATCGGCTCAGGAATGGCCGCAAGCGGAGCAGGGAACTATCTGGCGAATCTGTTAAATAACGAGCAAATCAAGTTTCAGGCGGCGCAGGGATTGAACTCTGCCGGAGCAATGGCGGGGGCAAGCCAGAACCAGCCGAATGTCTCTACCCAGCTTCCGTACAATAGCCCAGGAAGCGGACTTTCTGGCCTAGCGCAGGTTCTTGGTGGGATGAACTTGCCGGGCGGCAACCAAGTTCCCGGAAGGGCACCAGGAGATACACCAGGTTCTTTGCCTCCTAGCGTGTTTGGGCCAGTGCCCGGAGTTCCGACCGCGCCAACACAAGGCGGTGGCACTCCTACAACCGGAGGCTGGACGCTATGAGCACTCCTCAGAATCCACTAGTCCAACAGCCTCCCGACCCCACGCAAGGGATGATGCAGCAGGCGCAGCAGTCTCTTTCTAACCCGATGGCTTCTTCTGTCCCGCAGATGGGCGGGCAGATTGATTCCAGCGTGCATCCGATTATCGCCAAGATTATTCAGGCGCTCTCTGGCGGGGCGCAGTCCTACGGCTGGGCTTCCATGCCGCCAGAACAGAGATTGCAGGCTCAACAGCTTGAAGCGCAGAAAGCTGAAACAATGGCACGCATGGCGCAGACCGGAGCCTATCAGCAGGGAGAGCTTGGCTACCGTAAGGATATGGCCGATGTTGCAGCGCAGCGGGCGAAATCCTACGACGAGGACGTGCAGAGCAAGAAAGAATCGCGCGATACGGCCAATGACATTAGGCAGCAACAAGTGGAACTTGCGACAGAAAAGAACGAATGGCAAAAGGAACTGGCAACTGGCCGATTGTCTGCCGCCAAGCAGCGCATCGATAATCAGGCGGCGCAGTTTGAGAAAACTTATAAGCTCCGTGCCCAGCAAGTCGGAATCGAACAAGCGAAACTAGAACTTGCACAGACTGGCATGGGAATTAAGCAGGGCTTCCTTGACCTTGCCAATTCCGCTCTTAACCAGAAGGGCACAGCCGAAGGATTGCAGGCTATTCAGTCGATTCAAAACTTGGCCTTCGAGCACCCGATTCTCTCGCAAGCCTTTGGGCTTGACGATGTGACGAAACGGGTAAGCGAAGCTCGCGGGGCGGGGATGCCGGGAGTATCGTCTGGAGGCGCTCCAGTAACGGGTGGCCCGACCGCTGCGTTGCCATCTCCGCCTGCGACCAACAAGGTGCAGGCCAAGCAGAATCAAAAGACAGCAAAGCCCAAGAGCGATGTGACGCATGTTTGGACACCTAATGGAATCCAGCCCGTGCAAGGGAGCACACCTTAATTGCCTGATGGGAACAAAATCGTAAGCGTTCCAGGTGTCGGGAACATCTCGTTCCCCGGCACGATGGATGATGCCGCGATAAATCAGGCTATCGGCCAGCACCTAGCTGCTATGCAGCCGGGAGCGATGCAATCCCGTAAGGGTGGGCCAATCTTCAACGCGCAAGCCACTACTCCGCCCGCGCCAGAGGAAAGCGACAACACCAAGCGAGCACGGGGCGCGGCCATCGGTTTGGCCGAAGGCGTTGGTATTCAGCCATCTACTAGTCCCGTTCAAGTTATTAAGCAGACGCTATCTAACTTTGGTTCGAGCGTCGGCGGGATGGCGAAAAAGGGTTATAACGAATGGCAGGGCGGAATGCAGCGAGAACTCCCGACTTCTATGCAGGGCGGACTATCCAATCTTGTCACCGCGCCTTTAGCGGTGGGCATGACGCCTATCGACATGCTGGCTCAAATCATCGAGAACAGCGCGACGGGGCTAGAAAATACCGGGAAGAACGCCGCGCAAGCGGTACAGAACAAAGACACGGAAGGACTTTGGCAGTCGCTAGGTTCCGGTGCTGGACAGCTTGCCATGCTCAAAGCGGGCGGCAAGGCAGGCGAAGACCCCGTAGGAGTAAAAGGTTTTCAGAATACAGCCCGCGAAATTATTAACGAAGGGCCATCGAAAGCCCGCGTCCTTGCCGACCAGCACGCCCATGCACTCGAACTTCAAAAGCATGTCGCAAGCGTGGCCGATGCTGTCCATCAGGACGCTCAACAAGCAATGGCGCAAGTCTCACAGGCTGTGGACTCCGCAAAGCCCGAAGGAGCCTTCGATAAGGCGGAAGTGCGCGGCAGGGTAAGCGCCGCAATGGGCGACACGCTCGAAGATCAAAGCCAGTTACCTACGAGCCTCAAGAAACTGACCACGCCGGAAAAGCCTTCAATGGCTAACTTCGTAAACAAGAACACCGCCGACTTCGTGAACCGACTGAAACAAGGCGGCATGGCCCCGGATGAAATCGCGCAGGCTCTCAAGGAACAGGGCTTCCAGCCGACTGAGATTAAGGCTGCTCTCGGAGACACTGGAACGACACAGCCCGGAAGAATGACCTTCGAGGAAGTAAAGCAGGCACGCTCGGACTTGGGCAGGCAGATGGGGCGCTTGCAAGGCCCGGCACAGGCGGCAGCATCAGCGGCTTACGGAGAACTCTCGAAAGTCCTGCGCGAAGGGGCGCGGGATGCCAGTCAGGAACCGCAATGGATTGATGCTAACGCCAAGTGGAAGGGCTATCTCGATGACTTCCACCGCTCGCCTATTGCCAAGACGCTCGCAGGCGAGAACGCCAGCGACATCATGGAACCGCTCACCGGAAAGTCCCGCGTACAGACGCTCGACATCCTGAGCAAGTACGAGCCTTTCGGCATCGACATGGAGAAAATCAATCAGGAAGTAGGGCGCTCTGGGGCCATTGATACCGTGCAACGGTTGTCACGGCCTACCAAGATGGACTTGCTTATCGCCAAACTCTCACCTACAAGTGCCGGGTTACGGGCAGGAGTTCCTAGAATGCTAAGGAATCCCGCTGCTGCTGACTTTCTTGGCGGGAAGGGTTTCGAGCCTGAGAACATCTCTCCAAAGAAGGTCTATCCCAACAAGGCGGCTGCCGCTGCTGACCTCAAAGGCAACTCCACTCCTTTTGGCGGCCCACCAGAAGCAAGAAACTTCCGTGGGAGTGAACGTCCCGCACGCGCCGGACAAAATGCCTCTGACGCCATGATGCGAAACGAAGTGCTCAAGGAATCTCTGGCTGACGCGCAAAAGAAACTCCAAGGCGCTAAGGGCGCGGAGCGTGGCATCATTGAGCGGCAGATAGCGGACTTCAAAGACATGCTGGGTGAGACATGATTTACGTGGTTTGTACGCCACAAAACAAGCTGGACAAACGCAACCGCGTGAGCGGCTGGCATTTCGTGCCACTTGAGCGTAAGGCCAAAGAAGAATGGCGCGAGTTACTTGCCCCGCTTAAAGATAGGAGAGTGCAAAATGTATATGCAAGCGACCTCGATAAAGAAGCTGCTTATGCCGCAGGCGATGAACTTCACATCCCCGTCAGTGTCGAGTATCACTTTCGAAGATTTAACCCAGGGAAATTCCACGCCAAACCAATGGGTGTTCTGGACGATTCTCTTAGACGAGTAGAGGAGCAATGGCGCGAGAATCCAGACATTCCAATCAAAGAGGGCGATAGTCTAACAAGCTACAAGAAGCGATTCATAGCCAACTTCGAGAAGCTGCTGGACAAGGAAAGCGACTGCCTATTTGTCACTGATGTTCGCAGCATTGCCGTGATACGAGATGGTTTCAATACTCACTCTCTTATTCCGAACGGCAATCCGGTCAACGTGAAAAAGATTTTCATAGTGGCAAGGAAGGCGGAGTAATGGCTGGCCCGCGCCGCTCATGGAACCAAGCCCCTCTCGAAGAGGGTATGTCCTCTACCATGAACGACTTTTTGAACTACCTGCTGTCGATTGCCAATCGCGTTGAAGGCTCTTTATTCCCTCCAGCCGCTCCGATGGTCACGACCGTTTCGCATCCCAATGCGGTGTTCATAGCTTGGAATGAGGTCGTAAATGCCTCCAGCTACGCGGTGTTTGAGACTTCCACGAATAGCGTTCCTTCGGGATTGCCGTTGACTACCGTGCCAGCAAACTTGGGCGGGACAAGCAATGGATTTCTTAGGGGCAGCCTTAATGATACGGCCACGCGATTCTATTGGGTACAGGCGATTGACAGAAATGGCGACAGGAGCCCGGTATCAACTGCGGCTCCGGGTGCTGCGCTATCGGGCGCATCGGCGGTCATTCCAATCTCGCAGACGCCAGTGAATCAAGGCGGGGTGGGCGGAGGGGTAGGCGGCGGTGGTGGAATCTTCGGGAGGGGCGGCAACGTGAACCGCCTAAGCTGATGCCCACTCCCTGCTCTGTCTCCGGCACTCTTCAGACTTTGACTTCGGGAAAGATCGCACAAGGCAAGATAATCTTCCAGCTCACGAACATTGGCACGGGCAATCCCATAGGCGTTTCCGGCACAAGCATCATTCCTGCTCTCACCTACACGGCGATGACCGCGCAAGATGGGACATTCATACTGCCGTTATGGGGCAACGATAACATCACGCCATCGAACACGCTTTACGCCGTGACGTTCAGGGACTTCCAGGGGAACGAGATTGGGCCTGTTCAATATAGCATCGTTGGCACAAGCGCGAACCTCAATACACTAGCGGCGACAGGCACAGTTCTTCCGCCAGTCATCGCCACTCAACTTCCGGCAATCGTGGCAAGTGCGACTGTGCTGGGGCAAAATGCCAGCATTGGAACGACGACACTATATGCCGTCCCATCGACCGGAGCGGGGATTTACCGTGCTACGGTCTATCTTTTTACCACCACGGCGGGAAGCGCGGGCACTGTTTCTTCTGCCATTGGGTATAACAACGGGCCTTCCGGCCCGGTAACTATAAATTCAGGAAGTGCGAATCTGGCGAGTTTGGGAAGTGATTGTTCGCCAATAACAAATTCCTTTCTATTTTTCAGCGCAGCAAGTCAGAATATCACTTACGCCACCACGAATACGGGCTCTACTGGACTGTACGCATTGCGGGTAAGATTGGAGTACCTGGGATGAGAAGAATATTATTTGCATTGCTGATGATTTTGGCTTGGGCTGGCTACGCCGAAGCGCAGGGCACCATTTTTAATCTCAGCCCCCCTGCTCCCAACGCCCAACTCCGCGTCTGTCCTTCGCCGGACAACGGCTATCCCTGCCCCGTCACGGCAGCTATCTTCTCCGATGTCGGGCTAACACAATCTATCCCTCAACCAGTTCAGCTTGGCCCTTCCGGTTTCGCCACGTTCTACATCGCAGCGGGCACATATGTCATCCAGCTATCAGGGCCGGGCTACAACAGCAGCAATCGGCAGACGGTTTCCATAGGCGCAAGCGGCGGCTCTTCCTTCCCCGTCACCACGCCAGTAACGGTGAATAGCGGAGGGTCGATTACAGCGATAGGAACAGGGACGATTATCGCGACGAATGGCCTCACTCCCGTCTCTTCGCTGCCTGCTACATGCACACCGGGAACGACGGCTCCGGTAAGTCTGAACATCAATGGCGTTGGCTACGGTGTTTTTTATTGCGCCGCGCCGAACATCTGGATTCCAGATAACGCACAGCAAAGCATCTCCCCTTACGCTTACGGGGCTATTGGGCACGTTCGCTTCACTTACAACGCAGCTTGGACAACAGGAACCTCTACGGCCACTTGCTCGAATGGGGAGTGTAATTTTCAGTGTCCCGGTGGGACTTACCCCTGCACCAACGTTACGTCCGGCTGCCCTTCACTTACTTGCGATGCCGGAAAAATCGTGAAGGGCGCATCAATGACGCAGGGAGTTCAGACGGCTGCAATGACCGGAACGGTGTCACTCCCTCAAGGGACGATCACCCAAGTTACGAACTCCACAACTATCGTCGTTTCCACGACAACGACAGCGACATGCCCAACGGGAAGCCTAACCGTTTGCGCTCTCTCATGGGGCATTCAGGACGACACGACGGCGATCAACGCAGCAAGAGACGCAGCATGGGGGAACGGCAATCGCTGCATAACATACGAGTTACCTACCGATAATTTCTATTTCAGTGGCCCGATTTTCAATGCACCAGCAACACTACTTACTGGAAATCCGTGCTCGACAGCAAGCGGAACAGCGGGAACGGGTTCCGACCTTACGGCTAGCGGCCCGAAATTGAAAGGTTCTGGTTCGGGAACAACCGTCCTAATCCCGCTTTCCTCTTGGAATTTCGCAGGTTGTACGTTTGGGACGGGCTCGCAGGCTTGCAATGGAACGATGCCGAATCTTCAAGCGCATGATTTTGCCATCAATGGTCTCGGGGATGTCGTAGGCGGAACTCATGCCGTAACGCTGTGGGAAGATTTTGGTAGCAATAGTGGAAACGCCTGCGCCGGTGGCACGACAATGCAGGACGTAAACCTTACGAATTGGGGGTTGACATCGGCAACCACGATTGGCTACCGCTTTGGAGCAAATTCCTGCAATGACGCAATGATTAAAAATATTAACGTCGAAATGTTCGGCTCCCAGACATGCAGGGCCACACTTGGCGGGAATGCCTTCACCGCTTACGACCTCCTTTGTTTTGGAGCAGGCGCTAACCTGTTTTTGTTTGATGCCCCGACTAGCGCTGGAGCGCAGCTTAACACCTATGGTAGCCAGTTTACATGCACGCTCGCTGCCGGGAATGTTCTCGTGCAAGGGCCAGCCAGCGGCAATATTCCTAAGTGGAACTCCAACGGCGATTTCATCCAAAGTTTCACTGGCTGCCCGCTACAGACCTTCGGCATCACCGCGCAAATCATGCAGATGGATTTCAACGAGGCCAATATAACACTGGCCTCTGGTACGCCCTCTGGAAGCAATTTGATCCGCGCCAACAATCTTGGAGGGGTTTTTCATTTCAAAAACTCTATCGTAAATGCGACCGGGGCAAACAACCAACTTTTCACATCAGGTGCGACCGATAAAATCTTCGACGATGGCGGCAACACCTTCACTAATGGAACGGTAGCGAACACCATCACAGCAGGGACGTACTTCGGCTCAAACTCTGTTACCGGAACGGCGGTCACGGCGGCGAAGCTCGTCCTTAGCGCCGGCTGGGGAGCATCGGCGGCATGGACGGCCCTTAGCGGAAACACGCGGCTCATTCAAGGAACCATTACCAACACTGGAGCAGGACAAGCGGCAAACCCCACGATTACCTATACTTTCCCAACTCCATTCGTTGATGTATCGAGCGTGGTGTGTTCGGCTATAGAAGTTGGTGGAAACCAGCCGCTCATTACGGATAATCAAAGTATTTTGACTCCTAGTTCTTTGACGACTACCGGCGTAGTTTTTACCTATAATGGGACACCGACAGTCAACGACACTGAAGTCATTCAAATCAGTTGTGATAGCAAATAAAAAAGGAGAAGATATGAAAGCTGAAGTCCCAACCATTGTAGCTTCAATCCAGTCTCTAAATCAGACTGGAGCGTTTAGTGCCACCTTGTTTACGCCTAGTAGTTCTGGCCTATTCAGGATATCGGAATATCTTGAAGCCTCGCCAGCAACTCCTTTCACAGTGCCTGTTATGTACACAGATGATTTGGGTTCTCAGACCGTTGGAGGTTCGGGGCAATTCCAATCGGTAGACCCAATTAACAATGTGGCTGCGGCGGGTTTTTCCGTTCTAGTTCGGGTAAAAGCCGGACAGCCCATCACCTCAGCAACAGGAGGGCCTCCAGCAGGCGTTACTTACAATGTTTATTACGTCGTTGAGGATATGAATTGATATCTCGAATCTACGGTGTTTAATGTGACGGTGGAATCGTGAGGCTTGCCCTTCTCTTCCTTCTCTTGCCGGGGCTGGCGGTGGCGGGGCCGCGTAAGGTCGTGCTCCACGTCCTGACCGACTTCGTGCTTCCGGCGGGCAGTTCCGTTGCCGCCACGCACTACATTCACACTTGCCGCCAGCAGTTCGGCATCGGAGGCCATTGCCCGGATGGAGGCTACGGAGAATTCAAGGCCCGCGAAAGTATCCGCTTTGGCTTCTCGGTCGGCATGGGGCAGCTTTCGCACTATTGGCGCAAGAGCGAGGATGACAGGTTCCATTGGGATTGGCTCTTGCCGACAGCCGGAGCAACAACATGGAACACAGTGACGGCGATTCAGGCAGCGACACATGGAGGTAAAGTTGAGAAAGACCCTAGTAATTTTCGTTCTCTGCTGCGCTATAAGCCTTAACGCGCAGGCTCCATCGCTTGCGGTCTACCCCGATGTGACGACCTCACAGACCAACGCTTCGATTGCGCTGCTCAGCTACAAATCCACGATAGAGAACAACATCGCCACCGTATTTCAGCTTCAGCAGAACGATGCAGGTGCTATTGCCGCGCTCAAGACACAACTCGCTAGTGACGAAGCGACTATCTCGACTCTCCAATCCCAGGCTACGGGCTTCGCTTCACAAATCACAACGATGCAGGCTCAAATCGCGGCGCTCCAGCAAGGCACTCTCCCGCCCGTCGCCGTCATCGTGCATGTGGAAGCCTCAACCGCTATCGCTGCCGTCCCAGCGATGCAGACGGAAAACACGACCGATTCCGGCTCCGTGCTCGATGTTGGTTTCATCCAGAACGGCCAGACCTACGACTATTCGGTTTCGGTGCCGGCAGCAGGGAACTATGCACTAACCGTTCGTTCTTCTTCGGGCGCTCATGGCGGCACACTCACGATTCAGCAGGGAGGCACCATGCTGGGCGTTGTCTCTATCCCCGCGACAGGCGGCTGGCAGACGTGGCAAACGGTAGCAGGGCCGATTCTCGCTCTTCCAGCAGGGCCAGTGACGCTGCATTTTGTTTGCTCAGGAACGGCAGGGTATCTGTTCAATCTGCATTGGCTGGAGCTGACCAAACAGTAATGGATATTGTGATACCAGACTCCCACAGATTAACCAAGCTGGAGATTAAACTCCTGCATGTGATTCAATTGCTCTTGCGGGAACGGGCGCACCTTTTAAGGGTGCGGCCTAAGAGGGGGAAATGACCGGGGAGGAGCACAATACCGCCATACTGGAAAAGATTTTGAACCTCCGCACGCTTATGGATGAGCGGGACAGGCGCTACGAGGAGCGGTTTCGCGCGACAGACGAAAAGACAAGTCTCGCTCTCACGTCCAGCAAGGAAGCCGTGGCCAAAGCCGAAACAGCCACAGAGAAGCGGTTCGATAGCGTGAACGAGTTCAGGAAAACTCTCGCTGACCAGGCTTCTGGTTTCATGCCGCGACAGGAGTATATGTCCAATCATCAAGCGGTAATCGACAAAATCGACACCATAAAAGAAGGGTTTAACAAGGAAATCACTGACTTGCGGGAATCGCGCAGCCAAAGTGCGGGGAAAAGCGCGGGATTCAATGCTTCGTGGGCTGTTGCCATCAGTCTCGCATTTTTGGGCATCGCTGTAATTGGTTTGCTTCTGAGGATGAAGCCGTGAAGTGCGAGAAGTGCGGAAAAGAGATTCCTCCCCATGAAGAGAAAATGGTGGAGATAAACGGCTCAACTCATGTTAAGTTTCCTTATTGCGCGGGTTGTGCGGAGAAAATCAGGGAACAGATGGACAGCTATCCCAAATTCGAACAGAAAAGGACAAAATGAGCACAATCTGGGCTTACATCTCCGCGCATCAAGCCACATCAACTCTCGTAGGCTACATGGTGTTCAGCAACTTCGTGGGCTCCATGCCGTCGCCGCAGGCCAATTCCAGTGCTGGGTATAAGTGGCTATTCGCATTTTTAAACGCGATGGCTTCCAATATCACTCGTGCCATCAGCCAGAAGATTGAGCAAAGTCCAAACTTTCAATCGGCAGTTAACATTCAGACGGCTCAAGCGGGCCTTCCACCGATTACTGTTCAACCTGTCATCTTAAAGACAGACACGCCGCCCAAGCCATGAAAGGATGAATCCATGATTATCTATCTCAGCTTATTGGTCGCGCTCGTCGGTGTGCTCATGTATGCCCTAAGCGCCAATCCCAAACTCCAGGAAATCGGGCGTATCAGCTACTTCGCCGGGCTACTGGCCTTCCTGATTGAAGTCGCCGGAGGTCATGCGCTTTCGGTGATTCGATGAGCGAGTGGCGAGAATACCGGGAAATCGAGGAAATTGAGCGGGCGCTCAACCAGACCAATGACCGCCTGAACTCCATCGAGGCGGCTCTTGCCGACCAGAGCGCCAAGCTCGACCAGCTTATTGAGGCTTTAATACCAACAGAAGTTCCAGCAACAGGATTCACATTTCAAAATACAGGAGATACCATGCCAACTAACTTCACCGTAACACCGGGCCAGCCGTTCCAGGTCACCGCTTCAACCATCCCAACAGGAGGCGCTTTGCAGGCTGGGGCTATCCCTGTCTGGACTGTGGATGATGCTTCCGTGGTTCTGACGCCGGACGCCACGGGCCTCGTTGTCAACGGAACCACTGTGGCCACGGACACCGCGCCCAGCTTCAATCTGACCTTGACGGGCATCAACTCGGCGGGGGCGACCATCAGCAACACGCAGAACATGGCGTTTACCGCTGCGCCTCCGGTTCCGGCTACCGGGTTTGCGTTCGTTCAGAATTCCTAAGGCTTCCGGGCACGGTTGAGCAGGTACACGAGCAGGATTAGCAATAGTCCTGCTCCGCCTGCTAGTACCCATTCCATTTAGTCGCTCGCCAGCGCGT
>Ga0210410_10000919_pt1 | contig 28814 bp, 17 predicted proteins | sample IncBWC4MmetaG_FD_161058 | JGI IMG/M metagenome (GOLD analysis project Ga0210410, IMG submission 161058) | Forest soil microbial communities from Barre Woods Harvard Forest LTER site, Petersham, Massachusetts, United States - Inc-BW-C-4-M | ecosystem: Environmental > Terrestrial > Soil >...
GCATATTGATAACGAGGTTCTATGTAGACCCTGTAGCTGGGGTCGCCGATCTTTATAGTGAATCCAGCGCCGACGTTGCCACCAAACACGCTTGAATCGTAGCCTTTGACAGTCTGGTTGGGAGTCACCATTCCGGAGACGCAGGTAAATCCCCACCACATCCAGGCTGGCATACAGACGGTGTCACTGCCTGAAGTAACTGGACCCTTGAAGCCGAGCGTACGGTAGTACCATCCTCCGCCGCCGATGAAATAGGCACCGAGCAGCTTGCCTTGCCATTCGTATCGGTAGTTTCCGGTTAGAGTATAGAGATTGCTGTGCCCATTGATGGTGTTATCGTTCAAAGCGACCCGAATGGGCTGAAGTGACGAGCCGGACGGATAGAGCGCGCTCCACATGAACTCGCCGATGACTGAATGATGTGGGGAGAAGTTGTAACCGCTGCCTGCACTGAGCCCCCAACTAGTATTGACAAACTTCGAAGTTGGGCTGAGAGGAAAGCTCACGGCTCCGCCCAGATTTGAGTTTATCTTGTCGGAATAATCATCTTGCGCGTGAAGAGTGGTACAAACGAGCAATGCTAAACTCAGCCCGGCAAGAACTTTCTCTGCACTTGTCATTGTTGCTGGATTCTCCTGGCCGGTCTGCCTTGACGTGGCCCGAAGGAATCAATGCGCCTGATTAAGTTCGATGCGGATTAATTTCGCATCGAGAGGTGCGATTCCACCTAAAAGTCTGGTTGCTGATTAGTCGCCGGTCCACCGTCAAATCTGACAGGCGGGTTAACTGAGTTCCCGACCCCAACGGTTAACAGCGAGACCCGGTTGGAGGGCGCAAACCATCCACGAGAGCGAAATGGCGCTCTTCTAAGAGTGCATGCTCTCGTGCGTCCGCTCCTCTTCACGAGGGGTTTCGCAGTTGATCATGATCGCGATTGCGGACCGAACTCTAGGACTGCTCGTTATCCCTTTGCGCCACATCCAGTACACAGCAACCACCAGTCTCCGCGCCATCGCTACCTTGGCGATCTTGCGTCCTCGGCGCATCATGGCACTTGGCAGTACGCCTTCAGAATTGGTGCCTCCTTCCCCGCGTGTCACCTGTCAGCCCTGTCAGTTGCGCCGACCCAAGCGAGGACTCAGCATGTGTTTGAGGCGAGACGAGCGGTGGTTGCATCGGGTGATGTTTTTTTTCGCGTGGGCGATTGGAAAGGCTTTGCTGATCGTAATGGTCTCTTTCGGCACTTTGGTTTATGCCGCGTGGGCAGTGACCTGGCCAAGGAAAGAGGTGCGCATGGTGGAATCCCCAAGGATAGTGTCTCTCGCGTCGACCCTGGCAGAAAAAACCAATGTTCACGAGCCGGAGATGTCGAGTAGCCGTCGCCAGGTTCAGCTGGTTGCATCGTTTGGGTTTCTCCTGCTGATGGCGGTTGGCGTGGGCTGCCACGGGTTCTTTGTGGACCACGTCGTCGTCCGTATCACATTCCGGGATGAGGTAGATGATCGGTTCCCGAACCAATTCGAGGAAGCTAGATCGCGGCTGCTGGGATCGACTGCGTGGAGCCAATCCAGAAAAGGTTCTTTGGATTTGACCACGATCGCGGAGCGATTCAGCACGAGCATCCATGACCTCCGCTCTCACGCGGTGCGCCGCTCATTGCGGTGGTGCAAGCCACCGACCTGCGCAATGCCGATGATCTCGCCTCATCGCATGATCGCCCGTGGCTCGGGCGCATCCTTCGCTAACGCTAGGTTCGCCTGCGACCGTAGGGTGGTGTCCAGGCAAAGACAAGATTTGAACTCAGTCCTCCCCTAACCTGTCACTTCTGTCAGTCGACCGCAGTCGCCAGCCGGGTTAATTAAAGTGGAAGTCCTTATCGACGACCCTCAACTCAGGACAGGAGAGTCAAATTGAAAAGAACTCCTATTCGCTTCTTTTGCCTATTCGGCTTTCTGCTCGCCCCAGCCGTGTGGCTCAATTGTCAACAGTCCAGTTCTCCGACGGCAAATGGCAGCACGATGACCTCGGAACAGGTAACCGACGCCAACATCCAATTAATGCGACAAGACATTAGGTCTGAACGAAAGAAAATCGTGGCGGCTAATCTGCCATTGACAGAGACAGAAGCAACGAAATTCTGGCCGCTTTACGATCGATATATTGGAGAAACTATCAAGGTGAACGATGTTCGATACTCTCTCGTTAAGGAATATGCTCAGACCTACCAAACAATGACCGATGAACAGGCTGATAACTATATTAAGCGTTGGCTGACGCTGGATCAGGAGAATGCTCAACTGCGTCTCAAATTCGTGCCTGAATTCGAAAAGGTAATCTCGCACAAGAAAACCGCCATCTTCTTTCAGATCGACCGACGCGTTGGCATGATGATTGACCTTCAACTCGCGTCACAGGTCCCACTTGCGAACCCGTAATACGCCGCTTCATGGATCCGCGGTTGCAAGTTCCCGCGTATTGCCTCGCATAATGGGCTACCAAACTCGTTATCAGCGACACAAGGCGGGAACAAAGAAACATCCAATGTATGAGCGGGGCGGTGTAAAGACGTAGAACAGAACCAGCGGGCTCGGGCTGTGATCGACAGTTGCGTAAGGCTCCCGCACCGGCCAGCAAAAAGGTGCGGGCCGGTGCACGTCCACAGGGCATCGTGTGTTCTCATGTAGCCTGTGCGCCCTTGCGCTCGGCCACTCTGACTTCAACAATCTCTCGAATTAAACGAATTCCTCTTCGAAACTCGCCGGCTGCTAGTTTTGCTAGTTCCTTCGCCTTTTCGCGATTCCCTATGATCAAAGACGCTCGGTTTCGTGGCTTGCGCTTGCGGAAATCTTGTCAGATCCTTGGTGCGTTCGTACAATGACACGTTCCAGTCTAGATCGCGACTCCTTCCAGAGTCTCTTGGCGTGCGCATTCACCGTGCAGCATACTCTGCTGGACGTTCATTCGCCCTCGAGCATCCTTGAGCTCAAACATTTAATAAATACTGGCCAACTTGACCTGAAGATCACCATGCGTGTAATTGCGAGTTGTGTTCGAAATGTAGCCAACGCGACTGGGGTCGCCATCGGTTTACTTGAATCGAATCAGCTGGCGTACATTGCTGGGAGCGGATGTGCCACTGCCCGCATTGGCCGTCGCGTGAGTGCCACACTGAGTGTTGCTACCAACACCAGGCACAAGGTTGAGATCCTGCGGGTGGAGAATGCCGAAACGGAAACACGCATTGAAGCTGCCATCTGCCGTCAGTTCGGGGCCAAGTCACTCTTGATCCTGCCAATTTATCGAGATCGAGCCTTGGCTGGAGTCATTGAGATCATTTTTAACGAACCACGCGTCTTTGACGATCGCGAAGTGTGCGTCTATCACTCGATGGCGAACGCGGCAGGTGAGGCCCTGGCCTATTCAGTGACGTTCGAACGTAAGGTCGGGAAGTCCACAATGCTGACGAGGCCTCCGGAGAAAATGAAACAGAGAGCTCTCCACGATGAGAGCCTTCCGGGCAACATTAACTCGTTGCCAAATGTGCACTTCAGCTGCCCTGCTCGCGAAGCGGAAATCGAACCCGAGAAGCTGGCATCAGGGCAGGCAAGCTCAACCCGCACCGATAGCCCTTTGAAGGAACCGACTAGGCCCTCAACGTCGCGTTTACTCTGGTGGAGGCTTGCCGATTCCGCCGCCGCGGTAATCGTTCTCGTCACCGCTGGTTGGATCGCGTACGGTTCTGGACGTTCGGCTTCGTCCCTCACAAATTCAGTGCGGCCAACTCAAGATGCCCACCAACACCAGGAGCAACTCTTATCCACAAAGTCGGAGATCATCAGTAGACCGAGGAGACGATCTGGGCCCATTCCAACGGAACGTGTTATGAAGGCTGGGAAAGGAACGCCACATCACGTGGTGATTGGAGATCAGGAAATCGACTATGTGTCAGAAGATGTAACCGTACGTCATCTCATACCAAACCTGGCAATCAAACCGCCGAAAAAGACTGCTGCTAGCAGTGCCAAATGACGAGAGCCCCAGCTTGCCTGAGTGACCCATCCTGAGCTCCCAGTATTGGCGCGAGTTTTGAGCGGGCCTGTGGAGGTCAATGGACGGAGCAAATCGCATCGGCGAAAGGTGATTAGCAAGTTCAGCGCAGTTTACTGCCAGTAAGAGATATATCCGAGGGCCTTGGAGGCGAGATGAAACGATCGTGGCTACTCATTCCGTTGTTATCTCTTACGGTCGCAGCTCAAAACGGGACAAAGAGACCGTGTATCGCATTTTCGTCGGAGTCGACTTCTCCAACTAATATGTTGGCCAAAGACCCACTTGAGGCTGCAGCGACCCTGTCAGGCGACTTTGATTTTTATGCGAGCCATCAGGAAGGATGCTGGAATGTACACGTAATTTCGCTACCTGTAATGAGCGGAAAAGGAAAGCGGATAGGCTATGCCGTCTCTCACACGGTCACAGATCCCCAAAACATCGAGGTTGGCATGCCCTAACGTTTGGGCCAGATCAAGATATTTTCTTACAAGCGATGCGCAAAGCGACTGCAGATGCGATTAGAAACATTCGCATCGCGCACTCCATTTCTCAGTCGCCAAGTACAACACAGCCAAAATAAGACCCCAAACACGATAGAAGATAGCAATAGGGCTTGAGCTCTGCTTTCTCTGCGCGCCCATTGGGCGACGAACATTCCACATCAGTCGTTTGTTGGCGGCAACGTGACAGGCTCTGTCAACGTGAAGCTGAGCGCTGACTCGGCCGGAATTTCAATCTGCTTGTTTCCGGTTGCCGCGCCGCCAATGAGCCCGGCACCCGCGCCTATCAGGGCACCGATTCCTGCCCCCTTGCCTCCTCCCGCGATGCCTCCAATCAACGCTCCCCCGGCTGCTCCTCCTCCGGTGGTGACAGCCGTCCTCTTGCCCTTCCCCTTGGTGGTACTGCTCAACACACGAGTCTGGATCTGGTATGTATGGCCGCGCACCGAGATACTTGTAAGTGCGAGCGACAATTCACCTTCGCCTTTTATTTTGCCTTTAGCCTTGGCACTTACCACCGTGCCACTGACGGTTGCCCCGGCCGGCAGTGCTGACCTTCCTTCCACACTGATCGGTTGGGCCAGCGTGGCGAGGAACGTTTGGCCCGCCTGGCTCGTCTTGGAACTCAACCCCTGGTTTGTCCTCACTGTTAGAACAGTTCCGCTTGGTACCACGATAGGTTGAGGCTTGGGCTTCTCTACGCGTGGAGGAGCTGCCGCCATTGCCGGAGCGATCTGCGGGGATGGCGTCATCTCCGGATCTACGGTGGTCTGATCATCAACGCCGTTCTCTCCCGGCTCTTCACTGGCGATTTGTTCCACCTTCTTCTGCACATTCGTACTCTTCACTTTGCCAGTCAGGGTAACTTTGCCATCTTTAGCGGCCACGGCGACCTGCGAGTCTGCGGTCTCTGGATCCGCAGCAACTTTTTCGTGAATATCCTTGGTAATCTTATCGTCGCTCGTGCGGCGCGAGCAGGCGACCGATAGCCCCATCAAGACGCTGAATAGCAGAATGAGAACGGCTGAATTGCGTGAGCACATACGCCCTCCACTGATTTTTTGAACGCGATTGACGAACCGGGATATTCGAGTCCAAAAGGACTCCAAGCGCTACTGTTTGTATCTCAAAATGGCGATTTGCCGCTGACGGGCTCTTGTGCCATTTGGTAGGCGCCGAGCCCGTAGATTAGTTTGTGCTTTCGAGCCTTGGCTACAACTGACAACAATGACAGTATCCCCATCTGCCAAAAACAGGTTTTCTGCAGCCATTCACTCAGCAGCCTGCTATGGGGGCATTTGGCTTCGCTGAGGTTGGTTGCGGTCTTGGCGAAAAGGTGGCTTAGGAAAATCGATGCGGGATACTCCCAAAAAGGCGATTTCCCTGTACCTGCTGCTGACCCTCTTACTCAGCGCAGTGGTGTGGACATTAATCATTTGGTCTGGCCATCTGAACATGGGGTTTGGACTGGTTATCCCGGCAATCATGTGGTGTCCCGCTCTGGCGGCTCTGCTCACATGCCACCTGCTGGGCCGCGAGGTTCGGTCGCTAGCATGGCGCTGGCCGGATAGTAGATATATGGCCGCAGCCTACTCCGTGCCACTTGCCTACGCATCCGTTGCCTACGGTGCGATATGGGCATTAAAGCTAGCCGGTTGGAATTCAGATTTTGTCACTCTGATCGCTGTAGGCCTCGGGCTTAAGGGTTTGCCAGCATGGGCCTCATTCACGGTGTGCATCATCTTTATGGCTACTGGGGGCGTCATACAGAACCTCTCAATGACCCTGGGAGAGGAGATTGGCTGGCGAGGACTCCTGGCTCCAGAACTCTTGAAGTATATGTCTTTTACCAAAGCGAGCCTCGTGAGTGGCTTCGTGTGGGCGATTTGGCATAGCCCACTACTATTGTTTGCTGACTATAACGCCGGAACGAATCGCTGGTACGCATTCGTGTGTTCCGCGATCACCTGCATTTCGATGAGCCTCATTCTCACGTGGTTTAGGTTGAAATCAGATAGCTTATGGCCTCCAGCGCTGCTCCACGCCAGTCACAATCTATTTGTGCCCATCATTTTTGACAACCTGACTCGAAACATTGGACCAACGCTTTGGTACACAACCGTATTCGGGGCAGCTCTGGCAATTACGACTTCTCTGTTCGCGTTCTATTTCTGGGTGCGCCGTTCGGAGGTTCAGCAGCGCACGGGTGGAACCGTGTCGGTCCAAGCTGCGGCCTTCGCATAAGCAAGAACCGTCCGAAACGGGGAGTTCAGCAGGTAGTCATCGCCTTGTCGCAACGCTTGTCCATCGCTCTATCGTCGTTCTCGTCCTCTTTAGAAAGAAGCGACAAACCTTTTTGCGGGATGCTTCGCGCATTTTCTTCGACTGAATTGGACATCGGTTCCTTGCTCGGCGGTCGAGAACCTGCTACGCCGCGTCCGGCGCTGCGGCACTAACACACCAGGAGTGTGGGAGGTTGCAAGTAACTGGTTACAATGACAGCGGCTCTAGAATCGCTCCGGAAGCCGCACAAAGCGGCCAGCAACGACAGTCAACTGCAGAATTGATCCGACGTGGTACCCCGACACTGCATTCGAAATCGTCAGCTAATTTGGCAACTGACTTCGTCGTCAATTCTTGTCATCTGCAGACGAGTTGGCGATCCTATCTGTACGTTTTGACAGTATGCAGTGTGACGTGAAACAAATTATTCTAGCTGATGTCCGAATAAGACGAGGTTATCAGCGACCGTCGTCGGCCATCCACCTTGCGGACAATCCTCAGCCAGGAAGTTCTGGGAGTGGATGGCCTTCTTTTGGCTGGCACTCCGAAATCAGATCTTCTTTGATAGCAGGCGACCACGCTCATTGACGCACCTTTTTAGTTCTCCGCCCGCTTTTGAACCCGGTCGCATATTACGCTACTAATCCCCGCCCTGAGTTGGCTAACCTGAGTTCTTCGGCCCCCCGCAACGAGTAGTGCTGCTCCGGAACCGGGAAGCCCGCGCGTACAAATGTATCCCGAATTAGTTTATTCGTATCGAAATAAACCTGCCAGTAATGCTGGTTGTTGCAGTAGGGACGCACAGCAAGAACTGCTCCCATTGGGTTGAATGTCAGAATCTCGACGTCGGGTCCTGGCTGGGCGATTACGTTCGGTAGCTTGGCCAAAGCGGGTCTTAGCAGTGCTACCGCCGCCTCTGGATCCACGCCATGGGCCAGTTGCGCCGTGAGATCGACACGCCTATATGGGTTCGCCGAAAAGTTTTGGATCGTGTCGCCGAGGACTTTTCCGTTGCCGACGATAGTCCTGATGTTGTCTGGGGTGCTGATGGTCGTAGCGAACAAGCCAATCTCCTCGACCGTCCCCGTCACTCCCGCGGCCATCACGAAGTCCCCCACCTTGAATGGCTGCAGGATCACCAGAAATACGCCACCGGCAAAGTTTGCAAGAAGGCCGGACCAAGCCATGCCAATGGCAACTCCGGCGGCCGCCAACAGTGCGGCGAAGCTGGTAGTCTCGACGCCAAAAAAGCCAAGGATGGCGACAACAAGCACAACGTTCAGCAACGCTGCGCTCGCAGAATGGATGTAACGGGTCAGTGTAGGATCAAACTTCTGCTTGGCTAAGGCACGCCCGAGTAATTGAAGACCAAAAGTGATCAACCATCGGCCGATAATCCAAATGGCGAGCGCGCCCACGATTTTCAAGCCAACGGTGGTCAGCATCGTAGTTGCAGTCTGCGTCATAGCGGTCAGATCAAAGTTCATACATTCTCCGTGGCAGGCACACCTTGACCGACTGTGCACTGGTCAGCGACATGCGTGGCACACTGCTGTAGTTGAATTCATGTTGTGGGGCTGCGGGAACTGTCAAACTTGGCAGGTATAAGTCGATACGATACAACTTTTCACTCAGCCGGCACGCGTGCCCCTGCTGCCGAGTCATCGCTCCCATTGTGCCGCTAGCTTCTCAAGTCGCCAACTCGCGGTTGCACGTGCTCGGATGCAAACGGGGCACAAACGTCTTCCGGTTCCGCTCCGAAGAACGTCCCGAACACGAAACCTTCTTATTCGTGATGTGATAACCGCAAAACCCCCATGAGTATTCTTATCCACGGTGCTGGCGGCGGCGTCGGCGCATATACTTCTCAGATCGGCAGGAATCCGCGAGCTTGCGTGATCGGCACGTCACCGGGCGGATATTGAATATCTAAAATCGTTGGGAGTGGATGACGTCATCGATTACACGCGTGAGCGTTTTTGAAAACTAAGCCACTGGAATGAACGCGGTGGTCGATCTTGTCGGCGGAGAGACACTCCGGCGGTCATATGTCGTCGTCAAGAAGGGCGGGGTACTCGCGACCACGGTTCAGCCGATAGATGAATCGGCTGCGAAGCGGGCCGGAATTTGCGCTACCCAGCATGAAGTAATTTTGCGGCCAAAAACATAGTTTTCTGTTGGCCGACAACCTTACCTAATCTTGTAAAGAAAGGTTTTCGACAACCCGCTCGGAACACCGCTCAACGCCATTTCGGTGATCGCGGGCACACCCAAACTCACTTGTTCGCCTCAGAGTGCGATTGGAGCATCTCTCTGATAGCGCGCTTGTCGCGCGCATAGTTATTATGAGCCTTGGTTGGATTCTCGATAATCCAAAACCAGCGGGTGGAGTTCTTAACCGTGTAGTTCTTAACTTCGACACCAGGAAGGTTGGGAACTGTCCAAGTGAGCAGGTCGCTTGGATCATTAAGTGCGGTAATGCGCGGAGGCCGACATCCCTGTGATGGGCCTGGCTTAGACTTGAGATAGTCGCACCTGAGTTTACCCCACGATTCGAGATGCGTTGCGAGGTTTCTGTCGGTGGGTCCATCGAGGCTTGCAAGTTCCAGCAATCGCAGCTGATTCGCGAAGAAGAAGACCATCGATGTGCGCTCGAGGATCTGGTCGAATCTGTTTCCCGATTGCTGTACAGTCGTCGTTTTTGTGGTGGTCTGATTGATGTCCAGCGCGGAGAAGATCAGGTAGCTGCCGAGACTATGGCAAACAATGATGTACTCCTGATCGACGGGTTGTCGGGTTGGATCAGAAACACCGGCCCTGGTCGAGTCTCCTTGAGACTTCAGAATCAGCTGCCGAATTCCATCGAGTACATAAAGTCGAAGCGGCCCCAGGGCCAGAACAGCATCGGAAAATCCCCAGTCCATAAGTCCGGTCTTTAACGCCCGATTGGCGCGTGCGCCCTTTGGACGAAGATGGGCCATCCGGGCAGCCTCTTCCGGGGTAATCCAGTCGTAAGATTTGAATCTCTGAGGAACGCCGAGATTGGGTTCCCGACGGGAGCAGGTTTCAATTCTGGCTTTGCTGGGGGCCACGAATGAGGCGTCACTCGCGATGATTTGGCGGCACTTGAGTGAGAAGGTGAGCGGCCACCAGTTCAGTTCATCGACGTAGAGGTTTTGGCCATTGGCCCGAGTGAGTTGAAAATGTATCGCGTAAGGAGCGGCAGCGCGCCATTCATCCGCGCTCTTCCAAACCCGTTCATCCATGTATTCAAGTTCCGGAACGGTGGCGTCAGGCCGGAATTGATCCTGATCGGCATAATCCCATTCACCAATCGGGGTCCCAGCAACAGAGGTACAGTCTCTCAGATAGACGCAGATGCTCGTTCTGAGCGCAAGGGAGTCATAGTCATTGGGGCCATCAGACCCTATTCCGTGGATATAATAAATGTGAATCTCTTTGCCCTCGGAGTGGCGCAGCGAGTCGCCAAGAGAATCTGATTTCTGCGGAGGTGGATTGAGGGATGCAGACTGAAGGAGAAAAGGATCTACCAGAAAAAATAGCAGCAACAGCGTCAGCGCACCGGAACCCCGCTTGATTGCTATTTGCTCTTGGATCTGCGCAGAAGGGAAGACGGGTTCGGAGTCTGACGGGGAAATCACGTTCGAAGGCCGCGGAGAAGAAGTCTCGCGGGGGGCTCGCGCGGGGCGGATTTTATTTTGCCCAGGATGCATTGCTTAAGCTGAATCGGCTCTTTGTGCTATGCCTTCAGGACCGACCGTCCAACTAATTATTAGGCCCTTCCTATCCCGTAGCGGAACTGTCACAGGTAACAGCAGGACGCGCGTCGAACTGAATCAAAACCAGCGAAAAGGCGAGGCCGTTCGTGATCGATTTGTGGCGAGTCTGCATGTGGCGTCGCTGAAGGGTTCCGGCTGACGGGCAACCCCTACCTTACCGATTAGGAAGGTTTGCCGACGATGCATAAAGTCACCAAAGAGTCATCGTCAGCCTGAAGCCGGGACGATCCCCCACAGGCTCTCGCGTGAGATGGGAGGCGCTTGTCTTTGGTAGAATGCAAATTCAGGCCGCCTTAGAGGTGGCCAGTCTATTTCCGGAGTCTCTTGCCTTGTCCTGGTGGCCAAGAAATCTTTCCCGTTTCCTTCTATTGACCCTGATTTTCGCCGGCGGGATGGTCTCCCGCGCTGCCGAACCGAAGTTGCCGGCTGTTTCGGACAGTCCATACCGGTTGCGTTTTGTTCACACACATACTGGAGAGCACCTGAACATTGTTTACCGCGATGATGCAGGCTACGATCAGGAATCGCTGGCGCGCCTGAACCGCTATCTACGCGACCACCGCACCGGCGAAATTCATGAGTACGATCCGCGGGTGTTCGATCTTCTCCACGACCTAACCACTGCGCTCGGGAATCCCTATCTTGAGATTGATGTCGTCTGCGGCTACCGCACTCCTTGGAGCAATGAGTTTCTCCGCATTCATGGACATGGCGTGGCCCGCCACAGTCTCCACATGCAGGCAATGGCCATCGACATCCGGATACCCGGGATTCCCACCGCACAACTGAGGGACGCTGCCCTCGCGCTCCATCGTGGTGGTGTCGGCTACTACGCTGCTTCGGATTTCGTGCACGTGGACGTGGGGCGCGTCCGACGCTGGTAGTTGGCACCGGACTTACGGGTAGGGATACCCCTTAGCCAGGGCCGCCGCCAGTTTGGCATCGTGTCCGTAAATGTCATCGGTGAAATGGATTTCACCGTTTTCGTAGGTAAGCGCCGTCCCGTAAATGATGAAGACCGGGACGGGCTTCGCTAGGGTCAACGTGACATTGTCCTTTCCGCTCTGCATGCCTTGCTGCACTTTTTCCACTGTCCAGCCGGGATTGTTGCTCAGTACCCACGCTGCCAGTTCGGCAGGCTTTTCTACGCGAATGCAGCCGTGGCTGAAATCGCGACGGGAGCGCGAGAACAGACTCTGAGAGGGCGTGCTGTGAAGATAGACGTTGTGCTCGTTCGGGAAAATCAGCTTTACCAGTCCCAGCGCATTGGCGGGCCCGGGCTTCTGCCGCACGGTTAGCTTCCCCGCCCGCAGCTGAGCTAACACTTCATCGGAAATCTCTCCTGAGGTGACCACCTCACCGCCTTGCGTCGTCACTTCGTAGTTCTTGCGGGCAATGTAGCCGCGATCACGCTGGATCGCCGGAACAATTTCGCCGCGGAGAATGCTGGGTGGAACGTTCCAGTAGGGGCGCAGAACAACGTAGGTCATGTCGCGGGAGAAGACAGGCGTCTGGGTGCGCAACGCTTTTCCGACGACCACGCGCATATCCATCGCGACGGTGTTGTTTTCGTTGAGTGCGCGAAGCCGGAAGTCGGGAATATTCACAATGATCGGCGGCGCGGAAAACTCGGCCGGTAACCAGCGCCAACGCTCCAACGTGAGCTGTATTTGGTGGACCCGGTCCCGTAGTGGCACATTCAGTTGTTTGATGGTGGCAGAACCGAGGCGGCCATCGGCATCGAGGCCATGGCGGCGCTGAAAGCGTTTGACCGCATCCACCAGGGGCCCGCCGTAGTTTTGAGGGTCGCTGGGAAGGATGGCGTTTTCGGGCAAGTCGCCCAGGAGCCGCAAGAAACGGGCTAGGCGAGGTACATCCGCGTAGGACTGGCCCGGCTCGATGGGCTTGTTGACGTCTGGAAACCTTCCCCCGTCGTCGGTGCGTGCCAGTTCGATGTAGCGCGCGAGCGCATGCTCAGTGCGGCGATAGCCGGCAAACGGAGGTTCCACGCCATCCAAGACTGCTTGCAGGTCCGAAGCCTCCAAGATTCGGTCGCGTAGAAACTCTGCCAGGTCGTACTTCTTGTGTTCGACGCTCAGTCCGAAGTCGAAATGCTTTGGATTAATCCGTCCAATACGCAATGCGGACACATAACGCATGGTGGAGACAGTGAGCGCCACGTCAAAACGCGCTACAGCCGTGCTCGACGAGCCTTGCAGCGCGCGGATTCTTTCCTCCCATAGTGAAGCGTCATAATCCTCCGGGTCGAGTCCGTTTTTCCCCGCGTCTCTGAATTGCTCGATTAGCGCCAGGGCCGGCGGCACCGGTTGCGAACCATGGACCCAGGCTGGAGCGTACCCTGCCGGCTCGTAGAACTCCTGCACACTGTTCCGGTAGTCGCTGAAGTTCGGCCAGCGCATGCCTTCCAGGTTCCCGCCCTTGACCAGATTCTGAATGTCGACTTGTTGCCCGGCGCTGGTACACGCCAAGGACACAACAAGAACAGCCGCTCTCCACGGGAAGCGTCTCAGGTTGCGCATGCGCCGGGTTCTCATCGCAGTTGTCCGTATCTCGTGGTGCATGGTTTGACTCCCCCACTCGGCAACCCGGTAGCCAGTTGAGAGACTCAACCGGACACACTAGTACCCATGGGTGCAATCTATAAGCAGATGGTCCTCCTAATAACTGGCAGAACTGGCAGTCGCCAAGGGAATTGGCCGAGCCGTCGGCGTTGCGCCCGGATCACGACCAACTCTTATCTAATCCGGTGAAGGAAGGTTTGCCGACAACCCAGGAGTAATTCCAAACTCGGCCGAAATCGCAACGCTGGGCAGGCCGCCCTCCGCGGCATGCTTTCCTCGCACAATTATGGAAAATGTTTCAGGCGCCATTCACGTGGATTGCCACTAGCGTAACATCGTCGTCCGAGTCGTGACCCGAGTCGCGACCCGACCACTGCGCCAACTCTCTAAGCAGTCGATCTGCCAGATGGTCTGGCAAGGTGCTTTGATCCGTCTCCAGAAATTGCCTGAAGCGGTCAGTACCAAACTCGATCTGCGATGGGTTCGTGGTTTCCGGTATTCCATCGGTATAAAGCAAAGCCCAATCATCTGCCTTGAGCGGTAACTCCACGAAAGAATAGGCTGCTTGTGGAAATTTTCCGAGAAACAATCCATTCTCTTCCACAGCACGCACGCCCCCGGACCTACTCCACAACAACAGGGGAGGGTGACCCGCGCCCGCGTACCTCAGTGTTCCCTTCCGCATGTCCGCAAACAGATAAGCCGCTGTGATGTAATGGCACTGAAATTTTCCGCATAACACTTGATTCAGACCTAACAGCACTTGCGCCGGGTCGGCAGCATGCGGTTCCTGCGCCGCCAGTGCAATCTTCAGCATCGAGGCGATAAGCGCGGCGGGCATCCCATGTCCGGATACATCGGCAACCAGAATCCCAACTCGCTTTTCATCGACGACTATAAAATCATAAAAATCGCCGGCGACCGATGTCATGGGGACGTAGCGTGCGGCAATCTCCAGACCTTCAATTTTGGGAATCGCTTCGGGAAGAATCGATAACTGGATTTCGCGCGCCGTTTCCAATTCTTTCTGGATGGCCAGCAGTTGTGAAGCGAGTTGTTTACGAATCCCGCGAAGCATGAGGTGGGTTTGTACCCGCGCCTTGACGATGGCGGGAGAAAGCGGCTTGTGAATGTAATCTACGGCGCCGACCTCGAAACCTCTCGTCTCGTCCTCGATTTCGGTCTGCCCGGTAAGAAAAATGACTGGAATATCCCGCGTTTCTGCTGCAATTTTCAATCGTGTACACACTTCGTACCCGTCCATCTCCGGCATCATTACATCGAGCAGAATGAGGTCGGGCAACGGCGCAACGTTGGCCAGTTCCAATGCCTTTGCGCCGTTGGTCGCGATACGGATTTTGTAAGTGTCCTTAAGGATAGAATTCGCGATTTGAATGTTGGCGGGAGCATCATCTACCAGAAGTAGAGTCTTTACTTCGTCAGCCGTTTTCATTCCCGCCTCGCTTTCGTGCAGCACTGTTCGGCGATGCCATCGAGTTTCACCGCCGCCGCCGCAAAATTGAATTCGCTGATGGATGCGCTCAGCGAATCCATATGCGTTTTATCGACTACGCCTGCTAAGACGTCCTGCACGCTGCGAAATGCCTCTCCTGCGCCTCCATCGCTCGCATCGAGTAAAGACTTGAGCCGGGTGATCGCGACGGCGGCCGCTTCTCCATCGAACGCCGATGGCAGCATTCCTTCCGGCGGCGCAGATGTCGATTCGCGTAATGCCTGGTCGATGCCATGAACCTGGGCGCCCAACACGGTCGCGAACGTGCCGAGCAGCGCCGCGACAGAATCCTGTCCCTCACGGATTGCTTTTTCCAGCTTTTGCGCCTCAGACTGCACCTCTGTGATTCCAAGATTGCCGGCAGTACCTTTCACCGTGTGCGCGATGCGCTCCGCCAGTTTGAGGTCTCCACTCTCGAGTGCGGCTGAAATTTGTGCTGCTGCACCGCTTTCCTTCGCGACAAACTGTCCCAGTAGGTCGCGATAGAGCCGCCTGTTACCCGCTAGGCGCCGCAGGCCATCGGCCAAGTTGATCCCTGCGATTTCGGGCAGGCTCGTCTCGTCGGTCGTTTTTGCCTGTCTCGTTCCTGTGTGAAGCGGGTTCGCTTGAAACTCGACTTCCAGCCTTGGCCTTGGCTTCGCCCATCGCATCATGGTTGAAAATAGGACGTCGGGATCAATCGGCTTTGAGACATGATCGTTCATGCCTGCGTCGAGGCAGCGTTGACGCTCTTCGGCGAGAGCGTGCGCCGTCATGGCAATAATTGGGAGCTGTTGCAAACGAGGATCACGCCGCAGAAGTTGGGCTGCCTTAAAACCGTCCATCTCGGGCATCTGCAGGTCCATGAACACCACATCGAGCAGAGGAGCCTGACCCCCTTCGGTCAGGATTTTTACCGCCTCCCGACCATTGTTGGCAACCGTTACGATCGCTCCGGCGCTCTCAAGCAACTCTGTTGCGATCTGCTGGTTCATCTCGTTGTCTTCCACCAATAGCACCCGGATTCCCGTGGCGTCATACATTGCGGTCCGCTCTTTCTTCACAGGAGAACGATCATCGTTTCCGGCGACGCCGAACAGATCCACGAGCGTGTCATAGAGCAGCGATGAATTGATTGGCTTCAGCAGATAGCTGTCGATTCCAATCTCCTCCGCCTGCGTCCTTGTATCTTCACGTCCGAATGCGGTCACCAGCACAATCTTGGGAATGTGCCGGAGACGATCATCGCGCTTGATAATGCGACTTGCCTCCAGGCCGTCCATTCCCGGCATGCGCCAATCCATCAACACGAGTCGATAAGGGTCATGGGAATCCGCGCTGGCAATCTCACGCACGGCGTCTTCCCCCGACGATACCGACTCGACTCGGAGTGCAAAAACCCGGAGTGCATCGGTGAGGATCTCGCGCGCCTGTGCATTGTCATCGACAACCAGGGCCCGGACCCCTGCCAGATCAGGAATGATGTGTTTACGCTTCTCGTCTAATCCAATGCCGAACCAGGCAGTGAAATGGAAGGTGCTGCCTACCCCGGGCTCGCTCTCGGCCCAGATGGAGCCCTCCATCATTTCAACCAGCCGTTTGGAAATGGAGAGTCCCAGCCCGGTGCCCCCGAACTTTCGAGTCGTCGAAGTGTCCGCCTGTGCAAACGCCTGGAACAGCCGACCGCTCTGCTCCGGCGTCATGCCGATCCCACTATCGCGGACTGAGAACTTCACTTTGACCCGATCGGCGAGTTGCTCCTCGAGCGCAACTGTCACCAAGACCTCGCCACGTTCCGTGAACTTAACTGCGTTGTTCACCAGGTTGATCAGGATTTGTCCCAAGCGCAGTGGGTCGCCGACTAAATGGGCGGGGATGTCACGCTGGGCTGCGATCAGAAACTCGAGTTCCTTGTCTTGAGCTTTCTGACCGATAATCGACGATAGATTGTCGAGCACATCCTCAAGCCGGAAGCCTGTCTTCTCCATATCCAGCTTGCCTGCCTCGATCTTCGAGAAGTCGAGGATATCGTTGATGATCCCGAGCAACGCGTGTGCGGCGGACTTTACCTTGGTCAGATAATCAGCTTGTTTCTTCGATAAATCGGTCTTCAAAGCCAGGTGCGTCATGCCAATGATGGCGTTCATCGGCGTGCGGATTTCATGGCTCATGTTGGCCAGGAAATCTGACTTGGCTTTGGTGGCGGCTTCGGCCGCTTCCTTGGCTACCGCCAGATCCGCGGCCTGTACCTGCGTCTGCTCCAGCAGTTTCTTGGCCTGCAACGTCGTCGCCAGAATCTTGGTATTAAGGGCGACTCTCGGTAACAGCGCGTCCAGCAGCGCTTGCTGACGCTCCGACACCGGAGCCGAAGACGCCAGTTCGATGACCGCCAGCACAACGCCCTGATTAATTACGGGGACAAAAAGGACGCAAGCGGGTGTGACTGTCCCTACGCCCGCGAAGACTAGGAGGGGCTTCTCGGCCGTGGAAACAATCCGAAGACTGCGCTGCTCAACTGCGGCTTGGCCCACTAGGCCTTCGCCAAGCAAAAATTCTCGCGGTTCCGTCGCGACGTCAGTTGCAAAAGCGCCGACGCGAGAGAAGCGCGTATGACTGTCGTCGGCAAGGTAGAACGCACCGTACAGCAGCTCCCACGCGCCCGAGATCTGTGACAGGAGGATGGTGGAGAACGCCGCGAACTCCTCGGCCGATTGCAATCGCGCAGTCGTGGTCGCCACCTCGGTTTTGACCCAGCCCTGCGTTTCCCGCTCGCGGGCAGCAACTTGCAGGGTCTGCAGCGCACGGCTCATTTCGCCAATCTCATTGGGACGGTCGAGATTCGCAATGGGCTGGTCCAGTCGTCCTTCAGCCACATCCAGAATCCGATTTCGAAATGACAACACAGCCTGTACGACTTCAGCTTGCAAGATGGAGAGCGCAATGACGAAAGATGTCGCGAGGCCAAGTATGATGACAATCCACGTGATCAAAATCGCGCGGCGCGTCCGGACAGTGAGTTCGTCGGACTCCTGGTTGGCAGACTTTTGCATCTCGTCCACCAGGTTTGTCATAACCTGTCGGGCTTGCAGCAAGTCAGCGTCGACCTCACTGCGCATAATGTTCATGGCCTTTTCGCGGTTGCCAGCCAAGGCAGCGGCACGGACGGGGCGTGCCCTGGATGCAGCTTGATCGAACAAGGCCTCGGCTGCTTTGATTTGGTTGGCGCGACCGGGGTTCTGCGTTAGCGCGTCGGCGAGCAATGCCCGGTAATCGGCCTGCACCCGGTCCAATTCGCCGTCATTCTCCTGCCTTTGATCGAGGTTGTCTTCGGCGACGAGCTGGTAGAGCAATAAACGGAACCGCATCGTCTCCCCTCGCGCTGCGGTCACAGATTGCAATGTCTTGACGTAATTGTCGATTAAATTGCTGTACCAAGTGTCGATCTTCTTGCTCTCTATCGACGAATACACCCCCGCCCCGATTGCCATCAGCGCCAGCGGAAGCATGGCAACCAGCAGTTTGTTCCGGATCTTGAAATTTGCTAAGAAACCCATACCATCCGTTCATCCCCCAGGAGACATCACAGGGTGGCACCCATCGAAATGCTGTTGTATTTCGCCAAAACCTGTGGCTTCCCGCCAATAGAAAATGGAGGCCTCCTTTCAAGAAAGTTCCCGGCCCATCGAGTGCACAAGTCTTGCGAAAAGATCGAAAGCTGGAGTTCGCTTTGGGAATACAGGCACACCCGGTAGGCGAGGTCAGTTTATGAGCACGGTGGTGCGTCAATAACTGGTAAAACTGCCAGTCCGAATGTGCACCGTCTGGGTTTCTCCAGAATTGCGCCCAAGGACAGGCAAACCGGCGGCGGACCATCCCATTTGTTCCTAACGAAAATTCTGTGCAGCCTATGGCGCATGTCATTCCCCTCAACCGGACCACAATGCAATTTCGGGCGCATTCTTGCGGACCTTTGCAGCACTCCGATTTGGTGGCGCAGGGCCAGGTTCTCCAGCCCAAGGCCAGCACGCGAACGGAACATTGAGAACAGAGGTGCAAGGATTTTCGTCAGAGCAATGAGCATCGGCGAGAATTATTATGAAAGAAATATAAAGCCCCATTCGCTCAGGCATTTCGAGATTTTCGCGAGGCACAATACCTTCTGACCACTTCCACTGCCTTTGACATTCTTTGATCGTATGCGGTGCACATCCTGCGTATGTTCCGAATTCCGATCTCGAATCCAATATCGTTGCGACTAGACATAAACAGTGCTATACACCTTTGCTATGGCTGAAGCATCACGAACCCTGACGCAGGACACTCAGCTTTTCCATGATGTTTTCAACGCGAGTCCTATCGGGATTGCAGTCGAGAACTTGGAAGGTCAGCCGCTCTTCGTCAATCCATCCTTTTGCTCGTTCCTCGGTTTCAGCGAGGAGGAATTGCGTAACAAACACTGCGTGGATTTTTCTCCTCGTGAAGATGCGGAGAAGGATTGGGCGCTTTTTCAGCAATTGCGTGCAGGTTCAATAGATCATTACCAACTGGAAAAGCGCTATTTTCGGCGAGACGGTTCCTTGGTCTGGGGGAGCTTAAGCATCTCTTTGTTGAAGAGTAGTCCATCTCCGCTCGTACTTGCGATGGTGGAGGACATCACGGACAAAAAGAAGGCAGAGGAAGCGCGGTACAGGCATGCCGCAGTTATCGAATCGTCTGACGACGCGATTGCTTCGGGGACTCTGGATGGAATTATCGTAAGTTGGAACACAGGTGCGCAGAAGATTTACGGATACACGGAAGCTGAAGCCGTAGGTAAGAAGATTAGCATGCTTGTCCCGCCTGAGCTACCGGATGAGGAGAACAAGATTCTTGAAACGTTGAAATCGGGGAATCGCATCGAGCATTTTGAAACGGTTCGTGTTACCAAAACGGGGAGAAGAATTAAGGTATCCCTAACTATTTCGCCAATCAAGGATTCAACTGGCAGAACTGTGGGCATTTCTGGGATAGCCCGTGACATCACGGAGCGAAAGCTGGCAGAAGAGGCGGTACGCGCCAGCGAAGAACGGCTGCGATTGGCTCAGCAAATTGCTCACGTTGGCAGTTTTGAGTGGAATATCCAGACAGGCGTGAACACTTGGACACCCGAACTGGAGGCAATGTATAGCTTGCAGCCCGGTACCTTTACCGGAACACAGACGGCTTTTGAAAATCTGGTTCACCCCGATGACCGCGCAGGAGTCATCAAGTTGGTTGCCGCCGCGATGAAAAGCGGACAACCAACTCAGGGTGAATGGCGGGTGGTCTGGGCTGACGGGAGCGTTCATTGGATCGCAGGGCGCTGGCAAGTTTTCATGGATGCGTCAGGCGAGCCTTCAAAGATGATCGGCGTCAACATAGATGTCACGGAGCGCAAGCTGGCAGACGAGGCGCGTTTGGAAGTGAACCGCACCTTAGAAGCGCAAGCGGCATTACTGCAATCGCGGGAAGAACTGCTGAAAATCTTCGTTGAGAACGTGCCAGCGGCGGTCGCGATGCTCGACCGTGATATGCGTTATCTGCAAGTCAGCGACCGATGGTGTAGCGATAATTCGGTTGAAGCTTCAGAGTTATTGGGCCGTTCGCGGGAGCTTTTTCCCGAAATGCCCGATCGCTGGAAAGAGGTGAATCGCCGCGCTCTCCAAGGGGAAACCTTGCGAGCCGATGAAGACCGTTGGGAATCCGGAGGCAGCACTCGTTGGGCGCGGTGGGAGGTTCGTCCTTGGAGAGCCGCTGACGGCACTGTGGGAGGGATTCTCATCCTTACAGAGGACATTACCCGTCGCAAACAAATGGAAGAGGCACTCTCAGGTATGAGTCGGAAGTTGATCGAATCGCAGGAACAAGAACGTACCCGGATTGGCAGAGAGCTTCACGACGACGTCGGTCAGCGTCTCGCACTGCTCGCTGTCCAGTTACAACAACTCAACGAAAACTCTCTCATTTTGCCCGAAGTGCGCAGCCGTATGGGCGAACTCCAGAAGCAAGCCTCGGAGATAGCCGCCGATATTCAATCGTTGTCGCACGAGTTGCATTCGGCAAAACTGCAATATCTGGGTATCGCCGCGGCCATGCGAGGCTTCTGCCGAGATTTCGGGAAGCAGCAGAAAGTGGAGATTGACTTTCAGACCCGCGATTTGCCTAGCCCCTTGTCGCCGGATATTTCTCTTTGCTTCTTCCGAGTTCTGCAAGAAGCCCTGCACAATTCGGCGAAACACAGCGGGGTACGGCACTTCGAAGTACGATTGTGGGGAACGTCGGATGAAATTCATCTGACGGTTAGGGATTCTGGTACAGGCTTTGACCGCGAAGCGGCAAGGGAGAGCCGAGGTCTTGGACTTATCAGCATGGAGGAGCGGCTGAAACTTCTGAAGGGAACCCTGTCCATCGATTCGCAGCCCAATCGTGGCACCACGATCCACGCTCGCGTTCCCAATAGTTCGGCAAGCGATTCCATGCGTTCAGCCGGGTAAGAACCTTGAGAAGAGCTTTTAGGCCGTTTCCTCCCCTAGCGATGCGGAGGTCTCATCAAAGGGGAGGTTCGCTGACTTGACTGTCGCCAAGTTCGGCGGGAACGTGACCTGCCAATCCAGCACTGACAAAGCGCCTGCCTCGTTACCCGTTGGTTGACACTTTGGGCGGTTGTAGGCCCCCCACGGATTCATAGCTCCGTTCGATAAGCATTTCAGCGGGAATAACCGCTGAGTGCTCCCCACGGATTCTTTGGAAAACGTGGTTGTCCATCCCGCCCTGAACGGTACCCAGACAATAGCCGCATAGAATATCCACGTCGCACGTGTTGGCTATCCGATTCGTAAGTCTTTCGACCCGAATCGCCGCCTCTGCGTTACCCTGTGAACAGAGGGTTGGACACCTTCTCCGAAAACTGCAACGCGGGCTTGCTCTCCCTTCGCAGCCTCTGCCGCTGTCACGATGAGATCACCAAAGAACTTAAAACATCGAGCTGGATCGGGCACCCCGTTGACCATAAATGCCGAGAGCGCGTCGCCAGCATCCACCGAGATGTATTTCCCCACCTCAATAGCGGCGGCAATATCCACGCCATGTGTCTCCAATCTCCGAGGAAAGCTGTTTCGGTGTGACTCGGTCGCAACAACGATAGCCCCATGTCCGGTCTTGAGAGCAGTCCCGATGAACTGCGTGACATAACTAGCAGACTTGCGTCGTCAGGATAAAACTGCACCTCGTGGCGGGCTATTTTCATATTCAGCCGGAGCCGTTCAAAGGCACTCTGCGTTCGGAACTCTAGGGAGGCTACCGCATCTGAATTCCAACGAAATCATGAGCAAACCTGCTGACAAACTGGTCGCCTCGAAGAACAGCGCTCACCCCAATCAGCAGTTCCCTTCCCGCGTCCATCTTGACGACGTAGCCATGTGCGCCCGTACCGAGGGCTTCCCGCACCATATCGGCAGAAGATTCTTGGCTTACAAATAGTATTTTGGATTTGGGTGAGAGCTTGAGGACTTGTCGAGCGACTTCAATTCCGTTTAGCGATGGAAGCCCGATGTCGAGCAGAATCAAGTCCGGTTGCAATTCGGCCGCTGTCTGAAGCGCTTGTAGTCCGTCAGTGTCCTCGCCGACGATCTGCAATTCCGGTCTTTCCCCAAACGTTGAACAAATAAATTTACGAAATTCCTCCGAATCCTCGACCACGAGAACCCGGATTGATGATGTTTCCAAGGAGTCCCCCTTTTACAACGTCAACCCGACTCTGAAACGTTAGTTGCTGGTTGCATTCAGAATCCTACATTCCGCAATTCAGGTCGTTGCGCAAGGGCAAGGATAAATTCACGGAGTGCTTATCCGGCCATTGCGCGATATTCCTCAGTCTTCAACGGAACGCGAGCACGAATCGTAGTGCCAGCTCCAGGTTGCGAATTCACTGAAAGCTCGCCGTGCACCAATTGCAACCTTTCGCGCATGCTGATCAAGCCCAGACCATGGCGAGTGAAAGCTTCTTGTTCTTCAAAGCCATTTCCAGCGTCTGCCACTGTGAGTTCGATCGACTCTTCTGTGCCCTGGAGATCCACCGTAAAGTTCCGAACACCGCTGTATTTCACGGCGTTCTGCAGCCCCTCTTGTAAGACTCGGAACAAACACAGCGAGACTTCCTTCGAGAGAGTGTGTGGTATACCGGCATGTTGGAACACAATCTCAACCTTAGTTTTTTCGGAGAGCTCTCTGCAGAAGCTCTTAGCCGCGGTGGCCAGGCCAAGGTAGTCGAGTTTCGAAGAATGTAAGCGGTGGGATAGTCCCTGCACATCCTGGGCAATTTCTGTGATACGCGCCAGCGTATGGCGAACTAGCTCAGTGACTTCATTGGTCGAAGCATCATGACTCCATTGATCTAAGTTGATCGCTAACAACGCGAGGCGCTGATTGATGTCATCGTGAAGCTCTCTTCCAATCCTGGTGCGCTCCGCTTCATGCGCCTCAATCAACTTGCGCCCAATGGTGGCGAGACTTTCCTCTGCGAGCTTCCGTTCCGTGATGTCTATGCAAGAACCGATGTAGCCAGCGAAAGTACCATCCGGGTTAAATCTTGGTACACCATCGTCGAGAACCCAGCGATACTCTCCATCTTTTCGCCGCAGCCGATGCTGCAGTTCAAACGACTTTCTTCGGTTGAATGCTTCGGTGTAAGTTTGCAGACAGCGGTTCGAATCGTCCGGATGAACTCCTTCCACCCAACCGTCGCCAAGTTCCGCCTCAAGTGGGCGGCCTGTGAAGTCCAGCCACGTCTTGTTAACGTAGTTGCATTTGCGGTCCGTCCCGGCCGTCCAGATCATTACAGGTGCGGTATTTGCAACCAGTCGGAAACGCCCCTCGCTCTCGCGCAGCTGGATTTCTGCACGTTTTGCCCTTGCCCTATGCAATACCAGCCCGAAAATCAGTAGCGTTTCAGCCAAGATCAGAACAACGCCGCCGATGATGTACCACTTGTAGGATTCCCACACGCTAGCCTGGTGGAACCGCACAACGGTTCCTGCTGGCAACCGCTTGTCGTCGAGCCCCCAGCGCCGCAGTTGCCGCCAGTCGACCATAGGAACGGTTGACTTGCTCTCATGGATGGGGAGATCTTGTAGACGCGCTCCCCGCAAAAGGCGGAGGGTAATTTGGGCGGTCTCGAGGCCTAGGATTTCCGGATCGAAAACAACCCCACCAACAATTCCTAAACCAACGTTGGTGGCAGTCTGGTTGTAGACGGGAACCCGTGCCTCTTTTGCGATCCGAGTGAGTACCTCATGGCTAAGTAATTTGTTTCCCACCGAATCTTGGTACATGGTAAGAAACAAAATCACCGTTCCGTCGGGAACCTGGGCAACGGTTGTCAGGTAATCCTGCACGCTACCGGCTTCCATATAGGTCAACTTCACCCTTTTCTCAAGCCGGTCAAGCTGGCGTCGAACTCCGGACTGGCGCCATCGGTCGCTGTCGGAGGTCCCGGAAATAACGAGTATTTCTCGGGTCCCAGGTTGCAAGCGGAGTGCAAGTTCCACGGTTTCGCTTAGGTCAACCTTGGCGAGCGCGCCCGCAATGGGTCGCCCTGGTTCCCAATCGCGAAGGGAGTCCTCATCTCCGTAGGCGACGATTGGAACACCTGGGAACAGTTCATCCCCATAAATGCGCATGAAATTGATGGCCGACCGGGCGACCGCAATGATCACGCTGAGTTTTCTATGCGCATACCTACGGCGGAGAAAATCGTGAACTGCAATCTGGGTCTCACCTTCCGGCCATCTCGACGTATCAAGAAACTCTGCGTAGAAGTCGAGACGCGGGCCCAGTTCTCGTTCCAAAGTTGATCGTATGATCTCATCTACTATGACATTAGTAGGTAAGTCCGGCCTGCTGCCATACAGAGCCAACACCGCCATTTGGGGTTCAGCGGCAGGCGCATCTGCCGCAAAACCAGAAACAGACAAGACAATCACCAGGGGAACGAGCGACCGAAAGCAAAGCTTCCTTTGTTTTTGATGAAGACACATGCTAGAACTCCACACGTGAGGCAACTTGGAAAGCTCTCGGACCGCCGGTGCCGAATGCCTGTCCGGCACGTGCACTTGGCTGAGCATAATTTGGTTGATTCAGAACACTGCTATAGCCAGTCAGATTTGCGACGTTAAAAAGATTGAAGACCTCGCCAATCAGGGACAACGTCACCTTTTCTTTAATATTAAACCTCTTGGTCAAGCGGACGTCCTGCGAGATGAAGCTGTCGCCCGCCGAAATCTTTCCAGGCAGCACGACCGGGCTGATGATCTGATTAAATGGCGTACGCGGCCTGATCACGCTTTGCGTGCCATCGGGATTAGTAATAATTCTCGTACGAGCTTCAACCGTCGCGTTGTATTGCGCCACGAGAGCTCGCAATTTGGATTGGCTAAGACCCTGTCCGAGCAGGTTGTGACCATTGATTCCCGGTAGCAAGGTCGTGCTGATGCCGTCACCGTCAAGGTCCAGTCCCGATAATGTCGTGTCGAGCGGAGGCGCACTGTCAGTCTCCGAAATAAAAGCTACCGTCCAAGCGTTCAACAAACTGCGCAGAATACGCGATTGAGCTTGCACGTCCGGGATTTCGTAGACGCCACTGACGATCAAGATGTGCCGTGGCGTCCCGACATTTCCGTAATCGAGTGCAGGATTGTTGTATTGCGTAACCGCAACGAAGCCAGTGTTCTTAGCTAACGCATAACTGCCGGTAAACTGGAGTCGTGAAGAGAATCGCTTGTCCAGTTTTACCTGGAGTGCTTGATAACGGTAATTCGCATCGCCCCCATAGACAGTGATGGCTCCAGTAGAACATTGGTCTTGTGGGTTAAGCGCCGCAGCTTGCGCCGGTGTGCAGAGTGGAATCACGGGATCGCGGACAAAAGAGACCACACCCGTATTTGGATCCACTCCGGTGACACGAGGGCGATTGAACTGGTTTCGATCCACGGAAAACACACCCTGGAAGCCCCCCATGTGCACGTAACGACGCATGACATAGTCCGCACTCAAAGTTAGGCTGGGCGTCAGTTCCTGTTGGATCCCCGCACTTACATGAATTGCGTAGGCCGTGGTGTGATCAGGACCGAATAGCTGATCAGCCTGTTTGATGACTTGGACCGTGCTCACCGTGGGGTCGGTTCCATCGCCAAGCTTGGACGCGAGGGTGGAACGGATGGTCGGAAGGATTGGAAGCAGATCTTGGCCGCGAAAAGCCGTGGGCGTGCTTAGAAAACTAAGTCCCACGACTGAACCGTCGATCGGAACGCGTTCATTGCCCGACGGCCCGAGCGCGCCACGCTCGAGAAGCGGCACAAAGAAAAAGACTTTGTCGTGATAGATTCCACCTCCGCCACGTACTACTGTTTTGCCCTTGTTTTGCACATTCCAGGCCAGGCCGGCTGAAGGATCGATCACACTGGCGCCGCGATGCGGTGGTCGCAAGTCGCCACCGAATATGGGAGCGAGATAAGCAGGTCGCTTCAGATCCTGGTTATAGATGTTTGTCTGATAGGAGTAGGCTGCTCCAAAAGTCAGAGTCAAGCCACGCCGCACGGACCACGAATCCTGCACATGAAATCGCCACAAATTGCTGTGAGATCTGCTATCCGAGTGGTATGGTCCGGGGAAACTAACGTTTCCAATTCCCGTTATGAAGCTGCGTAATGGCAGTTGCAGAATGTCTTCCAGCGTAGGGGGAGGCGCAGTAGGATCTCTCAAACTAGCAGGCAAAGCGTTGTAAAGCGATGGTGATTGCAGCAGATTTGTGGGTCCCCACAAGGTGATTTGCGCCGGTTCATAGATCCCTCGGTACCCGTGCAGAGAAACATGCTCCCAGTCCGCACCAAGGCGAAGCAGATGTCCGTTATGTTGCCAGGTTAGTACATCGAGCAGCTGGTTCGTAGTTGGGGATATGCCGATCGGAGAGCTTGGACGATTCCCAATATGAAACGCGGGATCGTCAAAGGGCAGGATCTCAGGCCCCCCCACGCCAATGCAAACTACTGGATCCGCACAGTTCTGTGAGGTAACCGGATCAGAATGGCTGTCCAGGTAACTGTGAGCATAGCGCAGATCATTCACGATCCGCGAATTAAGGACTGATGTTTCTCCGCCTTCAATCTGAAGAGCGGAATTATGACTTGACACCCAATTCGAAGGCATGAAAATGCCTACGGAAGCCGGGGCTACGTTGTTGTTCTTGTCTTGGCTGACGCGAACGAATGCGCTGTTGGCGTTGTCGAGCTTGCCATCAACTCGTAGATTGAACTGATTGAACGTAAGCGGGCTGGGATAGACTACGTCGAGCTTGGAAAAGATAGGGTGATTGTTCTGTACTGCGAGTGCGGCGGTTTGCCAGTCGTGCTCGAAGTTCGTGAACCAGTAGACTCGGTCTTTTTTTAAAGGGCCACCAAGTCTGAAACCCGACTGCTTCCGCGCAAAAAATGGGTCTCGATGCTTGAGATCTCGATGAAGGCCAGGATAGGCGGCCATATTATGATCGCGATAGAAGAAGAACGCCGCGCCGTGGAGATCATTGGTGCCATGGCGAGTAACGATGTTGATCTCGCCAGTGCCACCCATCGCTGACGCAGGATCGAAGCTAAATCGATCGACCTGAAACTCCTGTACGGTTTCTTGCGAGAAGTTCTGAGACGTTCCCCCATTCATGCGATCATTCACTGCCACCCCATCGACCGAAACTTGGGTCAAAAGGTACTGAGCTCCCGCTATGGAGACACGCGAATAGTTGTTGGCAAAGGCGCCGGGATTTGCTACCGACACGACGCTTACGCCGGGCTCAAGACGTGCGAGTTCAAGAAAGTTGCGCCCATTCAGTGGCAGGTTCTGAATCTGAACCTGACTCACACTGCCGTTTACAGCAAACTCGCTGGTGTTAACGCTAGGTGTTTGACCGCTTACCAGGACTCGTTCGTGGACCGATCCCGGATGCAGCTGAAAATTGACCGTCAACTGGTCCCCGACCAGCAACCTGACATTCCGCACCTCCGTATTGAAGCCAGGAGCAAAAGCCTCGATCTCGTAATCGCCGGGCTCGAGATTGGTTATGTAGTACTGGCCGTTAACATTCGTCCCCACGACCCGCCCGCCCCCAAACTGCGGCTGCCTGACTCGGAGAGTGGTCTTCGTCACGACAGCGCCAGTATCATCCCTGACTACTCCCCGGATAGTTCCCTCTGGAGCTTGCGCCAGGAGAGTGTTCTGGAGCAGAACGAATAATGTAAAAACAACGAGAAGCGCGGGAACGTAAAACGTGGAATGCAGGTAGCTGCATCGATCTTGGAGAAATCGCAACAGAATCGAATTTGACATACGCGACTGTTAAGGGGACGTCACGCCAGGGTTCGCCCTAAGGGACTGTCAATTAGATCAGGCTTTTTATTCTCTGGTAAAAAAGCGATTCTAGGCTAGCTAGTAACAGTCCCAGCTGGACACTGTCAGAACTACCAGTCTCAGCCAACTTTCATTGCCTTGCGGGAAGTGGGCGCGTTTTCCAGAATGCGCCGGTGGTGACCAATCGGTTCTGCGACACTCGGGTCCGTTAGAATAACGCAAGACGCAGTATTCGGCGCAACCCCTTCAATCCAATGTGGATATTGCAACTCTGTGGGCCCACGCCAGCTTGGCACAAGCCTCTGCCATTCGCGCAAACTCGTTGGCGGGGTAGTAGAGGAGCGGGGAAAAAACAGGGCCGTCCCATAACGAATGAGTTAACAATGAGTTAACACTGATAATTGACGAGTAAACGCGCGCAGGTCGACGTGCGACTCTCGCGAGCTTACGTGCGAACGGGAGGCGAGCGGACGTGCGGGCGGGCGGGGAAAGGGGGAAAAAGTGCGGGGGGAGAACGCGAAGATGGAAGTAGCGAAGCTATCGCTGTGGCCGTATTAGGGTGCGATACCAGAACAAATGTGTCACTGAGGAAGGACTAAGAAGACCGCTGTTGGATATCCCCTGTGTCTGTTGAAAAAGTCCCTCAGTTGATGCTTGTGGCCATGTAAGGTTCACGTTATAAGCAGGCCAGTGATGC
>Ga0210410_10000920_pt1 | contig 28808 bp, 21 predicted proteins | sample IncBWC4MmetaG_FD_161058 | JGI IMG/M metagenome (GOLD analysis project Ga0210410, IMG submission 161058) | Forest soil microbial communities from Barre Woods Harvard Forest LTER site, Petersham, Massachusetts, United States - Inc-BW-C-4-M | ecosystem: Environmental > Terrestrial > Soil >...
CCGCTGTGTGACGTCCTACGGAGGCCCACGGGCGAAGCCACCTCGGACGGCTGCCTAAACTAGTTAGGCTGCGTATGCCATTTGTTGATTGGCAATTATCATTTTGCCCACGATTACGGGTGTGTGCACCCCGGCATGCCTCTTGGCCGCAAGCATCTCCGTCGAAGCCGTGACGCCCCCACTGGTGGGAATGGCCATACTCAAAGAGCTAGTTTCAGACTAGGTCGGAAGTCCGGCCAAGTCAATCATTCGATGCTTTGTCGAGCCCGTTGGACTGAAAATTTGGGGTATCCCCCTCCCCCCTCGGTCTTTGGAAACATTGGGGTTAGCAGAAAATTCCCGGCAAAATCCGTCTTCTAAACGACTTAGATACTAAAATCCGTGAAACACGGGACTTAGGGCCCACAAAGATTGGCTTCTGCCAACTCCCGTGGTTGCGGCCTCGACCATGATTGCAAGCTTGCTGGCGCAGAGGCAAGGTTGGACGTCACATCGAGCTGTGGAAATGAGGGGTTGATGTGGCACCTACTCGATCTCGATCTCGCTTACGCCTCGGCTAAAATCATCGACCGCTCGAGGAGCGGACCGCTCCTCTTCATCGAGCTTCGTCGGATCAAAGCCCTCGATCTCCTTCAGTCGCTCGGGTGTGAACCTCCGCATGATTTCGTCGGCCAGGAATCTCCCGATGGGAATGCTGTTGTGACGCACTTCGGGATCGGGTGTTGTCTCTATCTTCTTCAGGTAACTCAGGTACAGGCCGACCAGATGAGCAAAGATTTTGGCGTCAGATTTGACCGACACCTTCGGAAGCGTGCTGAGATGCAGGCCCCAGAAGATGTAGACGTTCTCGTATTGCGTGTTGATGATCCTCTTGTTCATCGCAAAAAATGCGGATAGCAGGTTGCCTTGCTGAACAAGGCTTTCATAGAAAGCCTTCGCCGCGCGCTTCGCCGTCTCGTTGCCGACACTCCACAACGTGCCGATGTATGAGCGCGCGCCTGCGTGAATAATCGTCGCTGCAATTTCATGCGAGGATGAACAAGTGTTGTTGAACACAAAGGGATGTCCAAACCCGGCAAGGCGCTGAAAATCGCCCTGATGGATGCTGTCGGCACACTGAATGTGACACGACAGCGCAATTTTTGAGTTGAATGGAACTCTCAGCACTTTGTCAGCGTCGAGCTTCGTCGCGACCATCATGTCCTCAAAAATATAGTGCGGGTAGCTATTGAGCGGCGGGCTCATCCAAGGGAACCCATCAAAGCTCTTGAAGATCATTTTCCTGTGAACTCGGACCATATCGCCTTCAGTTGGCGAAAACCCGACTACCTCATAAAACTCCAGCTTGTGAGATTTTCCGTCCCGATCCGTGAACTCTTGGACAACGAAATAGCCGTCCACTTCGCCGCCGTGGGCGCAAATGTGCATCACGTCGTAAGGGAAGTGGCTACCGTAGTTTGTTAGTTGCTTGACCGTGGCCTTCTTTCCGAGAAGACGAGTCACGGTGTAGTTGTTGCCCTCCAAGAGTTTGTCGATGTCTTCGGTTTCTTCCGAAGGGAACAGTTCAGGGGAGAAAACGATCGCACTGGCGAGGCCGATGGGTACGTGCTCCTCGACGAGCGCGTTCGTGATGAATAATCCGCAATCCAATTCCTTCATCACGTGACTGCACGGTATGACGTTTTCAATGAAGAGGCCATATGGCAGACCCCTCGTAAAAAACGTTGCAAATTTGTAGTTAGCGACCTTCGCTTCCCGGAGTCTCTTCGAGGCTGCGCGCTTGGCCCACGCGAACTCGTGATGTGATTTATCTTTGCTCCAAGCTTCGAGCTGTCTCGGCAGTGAACGCGCCTGATTATTGTCGATGGCCGGGACCAGTACGACATCGGCGTTGATTGCGAAACCATAGTTGATCGCCGCCATGTCCGGGACGGAAGTGTCGTTTTCGATTAGTAAAACGCCCTCGCCGCCGTGCAGATGCTTCGTGGGGAGTGGCGGAGCGCTCTCGTCAATCACAAGCGGTTTGCGCGAGAACTTTGCGAGCAGAAGGCCCTCGCTCAGTTGTGCTCCTTTACATCGAACCGGATCAGTCATCGGAGAACTGAACGGCAGTCGGGTTGGAACATCGTCGAGGGTGTTGATCTCGACAAGCATCTGAGTGGGGAGAAGTGCACGCAGATAGCTTTTTTGGTTCTCGGTCATGCCGACGAGCAGTATGGAGTCCGGCTGGAGTCGAGCCAAGGAATTGTTAATCTCGTGTGCCGCCCGATCCCCCAAGATTCGTCCAAGATAGCCGTCCTTTCCAAAATCACTCGACGGCGAGTAAGGAACGTCGACGCTAGGAAACTCGAAGACTGGGAGGTAGACTCCTGCTTCAGAAAGATGGCTGGAAACCACCGCGGTGAGCGCAGCTTGCCCATGTGTCGCGATGCAAACGCATCGAGTCTCGATGTCTGGGAGCGCGGTTTCTGCCATCTGCATCTGATTGTAAATTGCGGCGCTTTTGTCCGCCGGGTGCCTCTCATCCTTCAGGCTTGCCAGAGGCGCGGGAGCGTAGCATGATCAGCTAGTGCGAATTCTCAAAGAATCTGTATCGTTTGACGAAATCCAGGCTTGCTACGAGGAGGAGAACCGTGGGTGGGAGGGCCACGACGTTGGTCTGCAATACCTCCACGCCGCCAACACGCGTTGCAAAGGCAGGTGGAGGTTGATCTCTCTTTCTAGCAGGGATATAGCGGGCGTGATACTTCCTTGCCACAGACACGGTCTTGAAGTGATTCCGCAGTCCGGCTTATCCGTATCCGCTGCTGTCCTGAGGTTGAAACATCTGCCGAAGGAACAGATGTCGAAATGTTGGGAAAGGATCACTGGAATAGGGTGCCGCGACTTTTCGCAGATGCACATAGCGCTCGAAATTGAGAACGGCATTCTTAAGCACGTAGACGGTGTACATCGGCTTCTCGCGTATGGACTGTTCGAGAAGGGTCATGACGTGTTCGCTTATATGGGGACAAACCCGGGAACAGACGGAACCCTCCAGTAACTAGTTTGAGTCGCAACCTGTCGAGAAGCGCAGAGCGGCACAGACCTCATTCATTCGTGCGGGGCTGAACTGGGCTACACGTTTCTCCAGGCGCTGTTGCGACACCGTAACTGCATTGTGCAGGTTCACTGCGCATGGGGACTTCATGCCGTTCTTCTCGTTCAGAAAATCCCCATTCAAGCCAAAGGCGGGCCTGAATGGGCCACCCGCGACGGGCTATCCCGGCTTTACTGCACGCGAGATCCCTCACTACGCCTGAAAAACGGCTCCGTTCGAGATGACGCCCGTTTAGACTACGGTACGAATCTTGAAACTGAGCCGCGACCCGACATCAAAGGTGCGTTGGAGCGGGATTTCTCCGTGCTAGACTTGAGTTTCCCATCCCATGCCGACTCTGCGCGTCATTCTTCTTTGGCATCAGCATCAGCCTTTTTATAAAGACCTGGTTTCGGGCGAGTATCGCCTGCCCTGGGTGCGGCTGCATGCGCTGAAGGACTACTACGGGATGGTCAAGCTGTTGGACGAGTTTCCCAACGTTCACCAGAACTTTAATCTGGTGCCGTCGCTGATGGTGCAGATGCAGGATTATGTCGAAGGCACGGCGCAGGATCCGTTTTTGCGCGTGGCGGCGAAGCCTTCTAAAGACTTGTCGCAAGACGAGCGGCGGTTTGCCCTGCAATACCTGTTTCAGGCGAATCCGCAGAATGTGATCGGGAGGTATCCGCGGTACCGCGAATTGTGGGAGCGGTTTCTGCAACATGGCGCGGCGGCGGAACGGGCCGAACGATACTTTGACGCGCAGGATTTCACTGACTTGCAGGTGCTGTCGCAGTTGGCGTGGTTCGACGAATTCTTTCTGGAAGAAAAAAATATCGCAGCGCTGGTCGCTAAGGGCCACAGCTTCTCGTATGAGGATCAGAAATTTGTCATTGCGATCGAGAGGGAACTGATCGGACGCGTGCTTCCGGCGCATGCGGAGGCGGCGAAGAAAGGGTCGATCGAGATTTCGGCGACGCCGTTTTATCATCCGATTCTGCCCCTGCTATGCGACACCAATGCCGGGGCGGCTTCGTCGCCGGGATTGCCGTTGCCGCAGAATCGCTTCCGGCATCCGGAGGATGCGCGCGAGCAGTTGTCTCGCGGGCTCGATCTGCACGAGAAGGTTTTCGGCGTGCGGCCCAAGGGCGTGTGGCCGTCCGAGGGGAGCGTTTCGGAAGAAGCGCTGGCGATTGCGCACGGGCTTGGCATTCAGTGGATGGCGACCGACGAAGGCGTGCTCGGCCGCAGTAGCGGTTCGTACTTTGCGCGCGACGGAAACGGCCGTCTGCCGGGGCATTTGGCGGAGAAGCTTTACAACATTCATCGCTATGAAAAAGGTTCGACCGCGATGCACATGGTGTTCCGCGACCATACTATTTCCGATCTGATCGGCTTTGTGTATTCCGGGATGCCTCCGGCGGACGCGGCGCGGCACCTGATCGGCAACATCAAGGAAGCGGCGAAGCCGGTTTTGGCCACGGGACGGGACGCGGTCGTGTCGATCATTCTCGATGGGGAAAATGCGTGGGAATATTATCCCAAGTCGGGGCGCGAGTTTCTGCGGAGATTCTACGACGGCCTGCAACGCGAGCCGGGAGTCGAAGCGGTGACGGTTTCCGAGGCGGTCGCGCGGCACAAAGACTTTGGCAGGTTGACTTCGCTTACGCCCGGGTCGTGGATCAACGCCAACTTCAATGTGTGGATCGGCGCTCCGGAAGATAATCGGGCGTGGGATTATCTGCATCAGGCGCGTGAATTCTATGCCCAGAACTCCGCGCAAGCGACTGAGGCGCAGCGCCAGCTGGCCTTCGACGAAATATTGATTGCCGAAGGCAGCGACTGGAACTGGTGGTATGGACCGGAGCATCATTCGGCGAATGACCGCGATTTCGACGAGCTCTATCGCAAGCATCTGTCGAATGTCTACCAGGCGCTCGATGCCATGCCGCCGGATTATCTGTCGCAACCGATCACCGCTACCGAGGTGCGTCCGTCGTTCATTCCGCAGACGGCTTATATCCATCCGCATGTGACCGGGGAGAACGTCCGCTATTTCGAGTGGATGGGCGCCGCGATTTATACCGCCGATCATCGTGCGGGGGCGATGCACGGCAAGCAATTTCTGCTCGATGCAGTTTATGCCGGCATCAACTCCACCCACGTGTTTGGACGCCTGGATTTCAAGGGCGCCGTACCGGAGGAAGATTTCGAGTTGGTGGTGAACGTGGAGTCATGGGCCGCGGGCGAGCCGAAGGCGCGGCCTGCGTTGCGCCTGGAGGCTGTGGTTCGGGGCTGCAAGCTCAGCGAATGGAAAGTCGAGGATGGGATGGCAGCGAAGGTTCTTGAGTCGTCGACAACAACCGACGGGAAGGCGAAGGTGGCGCTGCTGCGTAATTTTGAATTCAAAATGCCGTTAACGTGGCTGTTGGCCGCACCCTCGACTACCGCGGCTGAGCGCAAGCCCGGCGCGTCTCCGGGCGGCGCGGCCAAACTTCGCCTGCGCTTCAGCCTGTGGCAGAATCGCCTCCCCATCGATTCGCTGCCCATGGAGGGCTGGGTCGAGTTGCATGTGCTGAGCGAGGGGGAGTTGCTGTTCGGGGAATAAGTCAGACGCGGAGCTACCGGAGGATTACCAGGTTCTCAACTTTTCCCAGAAAGCCTCGATCAAAGGTCACGAACTGCATCCCTGAGACGGTGGCGAATGCAGCCAGGTATGCGTCCGCCCAATTTTTCGAGTTCGGTCGGGGAGCGCGCGAGAGCGAGCGAAAGGTCGGTTCGATCTCTGGCGGTTCCTCCAGAAAGAGAACACGCCCGTCAGTTTTCCACTGGTCGTACGCTCGCCAAGCCTCGATCTGTGTCATCACTTCGTCAGGACCCATCGCCGCTTCCGTCGTGAGCAGCCTCAACAAACTGAGCTGAGTGAAACGGCAAAAGCAGATGCGGCACTCCATACTGAGGGCCTCAAACCATTCGCGAGCGACATCGTGGTGCTCGTGTGCTCCGTAGGTGAGAGCGACCCAGACGTTGACATCAGGGAAAAGGAATGATCTCGAAGATTTTGTCATTGTCTAATTTGAGAGATCCCGGTCGCTTTGAGGCGATGATGGGAAGCTTGACTCGACGGGACTGATGAGATCCTCGCAGGGTTTCTTCAACGCTGCGAAGGATCAGTTCTCTCACTGAGCGGCCTTCGCTGACCGCCTTGCCTTTGAGCTCGCGGTAAAGTGGGTCCGGGATGTCGACCGTCGTCCGCATGAGCCAAGAGTGCCATATTTATGGCGACTCGTCAAGAGGCCGTGCCTGATTGGATCGAAGACCGGTCGAAACGAGGACGGGCACGAAATATCTGGAAGGACCTCCGTTTCGGGGCCTGCTTCGAGATACTTCGTGCCCTTGTTTCGAAAAACCGCCGTGTCCTACTTCTTGCTCGCGGCAAGCAGACCATAGACATCAAGCTCAGTCTGGGTGCCGACATAAACCTTGCCGTTGGCGATGGTAGGAACCACAAACTTCACCGACGGGCCGGCTTGGTCGCGAGTCCCAACCGACGAACTAGCGTAGAGTTGATTGCCCAGGTTCGTGGCATCGTAAGCGTAAAGAACCGCAGGATGGCTACCCGGTTTGGTCCCTAGCAGGTCTGTCCGCGCACTCGCCCATAGGATGCCGTTCGTCGTTCCGTTCGCGGAAATGGAAGGAGTGCTGCCCACTAGCAATTTCCCCGGACTTTGCGAAACCGACACAGAGGGGCTGAAAACACCGTTCACAAGACTGTAGGCTCGAACATAGTCGCCAGCGGAGCCTTTGGCTTCATAGTTCAGGCCGGAATCGTAAACGTAGGTGGCGGTGGCACTTTGCCAATATGCAGGTCCGCTCCAATAACCACTCACTGGGCCGTTGAGAGTCTGGATCGTACTGCCGGAAGTTTGACCCATGTTGTCGGCGTTGACCAGGAAGATCGGCGTGCCGTTGGGGTCGCAGGCGGGAATGCCTTTGCCTGACATGAACAGCAGATTCGGATTCGCTCCCGGCTGCGGGGGCAGGAGCATGGGCGCGCCAGAGCCAAGATCTACGTCATTCTGATAACGGCAGGTCTGGTCAACGGGAGAAAAATAGTCCAGCACCGAGAACTGGTATCGATTGGTGGATTGATCGAAGGCCAGATTCAGCTTGATCACTGCATCGCCGTACTCTGAACCGCCGGATGGTACATCAAACAAGCCGTCTGCAGTAGCGGCATAGAGATTTCCCGCCGTATCGGCGGCCACTGCTCCGCCGCTGCCCCAGAATCCGGAAAGACCGTGGCCCATGTTCGTGACGTTGGGCGAGGAACAGAAAGTGGCGATGAGCTGAAGAGTCTGGGCGTCAAAGGCTAGAATCCAGCCGCGATCGCCGCCGAACGGCACATAAACGACGCCCTCCGCAGTGCCAGCAAGCGGTTCGAACAGCAAGGCCGGGCGCTGCATCTGATGCTCGGGCTCGAATATGGTGGCCGAGGTGTAAGGGGGCAACGAGCAACCCCCGTCCGCTTTTGCCGAACAGATCAACATCGGGCTGTGGGGTTGCTCGGCTCCGGTCGCTATGTTCAATGCGTGCAGACGGATGGCGTAGGTTATGGCACTGGTCTTCGGCGAGGTTTCTTTGGTGCGCGCTACCAGATACATCGTGTTGTTTGCAAGATTGATGACCGGGGTTCCGCTAATTCCGATAATGGGGTAGATGTTGCATTGAATCTGGTTGTCAAGACAGGGCACAGGAACGACATACTTGTTTGTGTAACTGACGTGCCACAACGGATTCGGATAGTTCGTCGCGCTGTCGGCATCGAAGGCGTAGACGCTGTTGTTTTCCGTGGCCGCGTAAACCACATTGTGGACCACTCCTCCGATAGTTACTCCTTGGACATAAAGCGGCTGGGCGTACATCTGGCCGTCCACGGGATAGGAAAATAGCTTGCCAAACTTAGTTGGGTTGACATTGGCGGGGGTCAGGATGGTCTCCTGAAGGTTTTGCCCGGTGTGCTGATTATCGTTGTGCCAGGTGGTTACGTTCACCTGAGCTGAAGCGCGATCAGGATTCAACGAAATCAATGCCAAAACGGCCAAGACTAGAGCGGAGAGTGAGAAAAAACGATACATAAGCTGGAACCTTCAGTAGAGGATTTGCGGCGAAGCGGCGCTTCGAAAAATACCCAGAATGGAACTTTCACCTATCTGGAAGGGCCTGTCAAGATGAAAGATTCTTCACACGGCGAGGCTTTGGCAACCGACTCTGAGGCCATGTTATCAGCCATTTACCTCGGTTCGCCTATTCGCTTTTCAACTATCAAAGCGTAGTAGTTCGCAAGGGGCTTTCTAGTGCGGAATTCGAGGTCCGCTCTACCTTCCCGAGAGCAGGCCATACACATCAAGTTCGGTTTGAGTGCCCACGTAGACCTTGCCATTGGCGATGGTAGGAACCACGAATTTTACTCCCGGCCCCGCCTTGTCCCGGTTTAGATTCGTCGCGCTCGAGTAGAGTTGATTCGCCATATTGGTGGCATCGAAGGCGTAAAGCGTGGCCGGCTTGCTGCCGGGCTTAGCCGACAACAAGTCCGACCGCACGATGGCCCATAAGATACCGTTCGTGGTTCCGTTGGCGGAGATGGACGGAGTGCTGCCCACCAGGAATTCCTTGGGACTTTGCGAAACCGACGTGGCTGGGCTGAAAAGGCCATTCACCATCGTGTAGGCGCGAAGATAATCGCCGATGGGGCCGCTGCCGCTCTCCTGGGTTAGGCCGGAGTCGTAAATATAGGTCGCGGTTGCGCTCTGCCAATAGGCCGGTCCGCTCCAGTAACCGTCCTGTGGGCCAGTGAGAGTCTGGATCGTATTGCCTGAGGTTTGACCCATGTTGTCGGCATCGATCAGGAAGATGGGCGTGCCGTTCGGGTCGCAGGCAGGGATGCCCTTGCCAGACATGAAAAGCAGATTTGGATTCGAACCGGGCTGCGGTGGCAGGAGCATGGGCGCGGCAGAACCCAGGTCAACGTCATTTTGATAACGGCAATTCTGGTCAGTGGGCGAAAAATAATCCAGCACAGAGAACTGGTACTGATTGGTGGATTGATCGAAGGCAAGATTCAGCTTGATCACGGTATCGCCGTACTCCAAACCGCCGACGGGCAGATCAAACAACCCATCCGCGGTGGCGGCGTATAAATTTCCCGCTGTATCGGCCGCTACGGCTCCGCCGCTACCCCAGAATCCGGAAAGTCCGTGGCCCATGTTGGTAGTGTTCGGAGAGGAACAATGCGCGGCTAACAGCTTAAGAGTCTGAGCGTCATAAGCCAGAATCCAGCCCCGGTCGCCGCCGAACGGCACATAGATGACGCCTTGTGCGGTGCCTGTCAGCGGTGTGAGCAGCAACGCCGGACGCTGCATCTCGTGCTCGGGCTCAAAGACAGTGGCTGAAGTGTAAGGCGGGAAAAAGCAGCCCTTGCCGGCCCCTGCAGCGCAGATCAACCTGGGGCTGTGGGGCCGCTCGGCCCCGGTCGCGATGTCTATCGCATGCAAACGAATCGCGTAGGTGATTGAGCCCTTCGAGTCCGTCTCCTTAGTGCGCACGACCGCATACAGTGTTTTGTTGGCGAGATTGATGACGGGCGTGCCGCTGACCCCGATGATCGGGTAGATGTTGCACTGGGGCTGGTTGTCCAAACAGGGCACCGGAGTCACAGCCGGTGGTGCGATGAAGGTGTCATGCCATAAGGGATTGGGATTGAGCACTGCACTGTCGGCATCGAAGGCGTACACACTGTCGTTCTCCGTGGCCGCATAGACCACGTTATGGACAGCTCCGGCGACGGTGACTCCATGCACGTAGAGTGGTTGTGCATACATCTGCCCATCCACCGGATAGGAAAATATCTTGCCAAACCGCTTGGAGGTGACATTACTTGGAGTCAGGATCGTCTCTTGAAGGTTCTGTCCGGTGTGCTGATTATCGTTGTGCCAGGTGGTTACGTTGACTTGACCAAAACCACGGCTTTGCGACAAGGAGATCAATGCCAGGAGGGAGAGGGATAGGAGTAGGGGCGTGGAACGAAGCTTGAGCATAATGGACACACTCTTTGGGAAATTCCGAGGTGAGTTGCTGTTGCGCCGGACCGCACGCATTAAGAATATCTTCACGTCTTAAAAGGGGACCTGTCAAGGTGAAAGATTCTGCACCTTCTCTCGATGATCGTCCATCCGGGGCTGCCAGGCGCGGGTTTTAAGATTCATCATTGATTTCGCTTCAGAGGCTATCTGTCTTAGTTTGTACGTCGGTGGTGCTTCGTGAAAGAAAAAGGCCGGAGCCATGGCCCCGGCCTTTCGAAAAAATCAGAATCTAGCCTTTAATTACTGCCGCCGCTGGCCGCGGGCGTCGACATCACCATGGGGCGATTGACTTCCAGGGTCAATTCAGTCCCGGCGGGCAAGGTAGCCGACCGATGCTTCGAAAGCCAGTGTACGGTGGCCGAACCGGCGCCCACTGCTCCCCCGATCAGGATTCCAGGACCACCGCCTACTAGTCCACCAATCAACATGCCGCCTGCGGCGCCACCGCCCGCCTCGAGTTGGTCGCGGCGGTCGTGACCGGACCCTTTGAACTGGCCTTCGGTGCTCACGTCGGTGCCCGGAAGATTGGTGTCGATCAGCGTCGCATCCAGAAAGAAGCGCTCGCCCGTGGGGAGAATCACTGCCTCAGGAAGAATGCCGATACTGGGCTTGCCGGAGATTCTCCGCGGCTCGCTGACTTTGGTGACGCGACCTTCCACCCTCGCTCCTATAGGTAGCAAGGTCCTGCCTCCGACGACAACCGCCTGCGTCAGCTCGCCCTGAAAAGGATCTCCGGCTTTATTGCTGAAAGTCGCGAGCGTAGTGTCGAGCTTTACCATGAGTGCGGTGCCGGCGGGGACCGCAGTTCCGGCCTGAGCGACTGCCATGGCGGCCAGCCCCAATGCGCTAAAGAATAGTGCGCCGAAGAGTGTTGTACATCTTTTCATCGTTGCCTCCGGAAATAGTCCGAGCGACTATCTTAAGAACTTTAGACCGGGTGCGGTGCTGAGGCAACGGCCTTCACGAACAGGAACCAGCCGAGGCACCAGAAGGATAAAAACGCCGCACTCTAGCTCGATGCCACAGAACCTGTTCGGATGTTAATCCTTGGTAATAATTCTGCGGGAATTCTTCTATTGTCCCGATCAAAATTTGGAATTGGACACAATCCCAACCTGTTCGCTAGGGTACGGTATGGACTCCATTATTTCTGTTGAGGATTCGCATGTAGATGTACTCCATGAAATCGGTGTTCGTCTGGCCTCATCTGACGGATTTCACGAAGTCCTGGAGCGTGTGGTTGAGTTTGCCTCTGCGCTGGTGAAGTGTGACGCCTGCCTGGTTTACGTTCTCGAAGGGGATGAGTTGGTGCTTCGGGCTTCGAAAAATCCGCATCCGGAGATTATCGATCGCCTGAAACTGAGGGTAGGGCAGGGAATTACGGGCTGGGTTGCGGAGCATCGCGAACCGGTCGCAGTCGCCGAAAAAGCGGCGCAGGATCCGCGCTTTCAGTTCTTCAACGAACTCCCGGAAGACAGTTACGAAGCGTTCTTGTCGGTGCCTCTGCTGTGCCGCGAGCGTGTGGTCGGCGTCATCAACTTGCAGCATCGCCAGCATCATGTCTACCGCAGGCGCGAAATTCGCCTGATCTCAACCATTGGATTTTTGGTGGGCGCTGAAATTGAGCGGGCGCGACTGGAGGACGCGAACCTCACCCTGGCGGAGCAGTTGCAGACACGCAAGATTGTCGAGCGGGCGAAAGGAATTTTGCAGCGCGATCTCGGGCTGAACGAAGAGCAGGCCTATTTGGCGCTGCAGCGCCAGAGCCGTCAAAAGCGCAAGGCAATGAAAGAAATTGCGGAAGCTATTGTGCTGAGCGACGAGGTAAGAGGAGACTCGCAGTCGAGCTAGTTGTAACTCTAAAAAGCGCACCTACTAAGCAGTCACTTACTAACGGAGAAATAAAAATCAAGGGCGGATTCCTGGTTGGGAATCCGCCCTCGAATTTTTGGGCAGCGAATTATCGGGCAGAGGCCATGATGGTTGTCGTGGCCGCCTTTGTCGTTGTAGTTGCGATCCGCTTTTCCGTCAACGGAGCCGGCACGCTGAAGTGTAGCGTCACGCCATATTCCGCCAATTCCATCGCGCTCACGTAGCTTCCCGCAGAGCTGGTCTCGAGAACTAGACGGCTGGCATCGGAAGGCTTGGTTTCTTCCGAGTCGCGCACCATGAGCATGAATCCAGTGCGGTCGCCGCTCATCTTGCTCAACATGAGCATGCGGGGAAACTCTTCGGAGTTGAAAGAGAAACGATACTCTCCGGCGGGAACCGCGGCGTTCTGCCATCGAACATCGTGCGTGAGTGTGAACGTGCCGTGAGCTTCTTCCTGGGCGGAAGCCAAGCTGGGAGCGAAGTTCAGGGCGGTGAATGCCAGCAGGCCGGCATATGCGAAGTTGCGAATTGATTTCATTGGAATCTCCTTTGTGCGCATTTTGTGGCCACACGCTGCCCGGAAACTGCCGGGACGGCGTGGGTCCAAATTTGTGGTGGAGATCAACGAGGTCAGAAGATTTGCAACACCGCGGCAAGGCTGAGCTGCAAAGGATCAGCTTCGAAAGACCGGCTGCAGAGCTGGTTCTCGAAGTGATTCCACTATGAGGCAAGGGGGCGCCAGAGTCCAATCGAAAGAATTTATGGATGTCATCAGCGGGCAGTCGTAACTGGGGTAACGTCGCGCGGCTAGGGGCATGTCGGAGCCGCAATCTTGTGGGAGAGTCCACGCCGTGGGGAGCCCCGCGACCCAGCAGACTGCCGTTGAAGGGCAGCAGCTTCCTTAACGCACAGAGCCGAAGCTCCAAAGTGCAAAGACCTGCATCTTGACGACGTGGTGCGCATCAAGGACAATCTCTGCGCTGGCCTGGGAGCATCCATTTTGCTGGCGAAGTCCGAGGAGGACAGTCATGGAAAGCTTTCGGAGCCTGAAAAATATTTGCGCGATTATTCTGTTCTGCGCTGCAATGACAATGGCCGCGTCTGCGCAAACCTTCACGAGTCTTGCCAGTTTCAACCTCATCAACGGTGAAAATCCCTATTTCGGCTCCCTCGTCGTTGGCTCTGACGGCAACCTGTATGGAACAACAAACGCTGGCGGTACCAACGCATCGGGAACCGTTTTCGACGTCACCACGACGGGCGTGCTGACTACGCTTCACAGCTTCAGCACCGACGGCGCCTTTCCCGACTCGGGGCTGGTTCTGGGCAGTGACGGGAACTTCTACGGAACAACCAGTGGCGGCAGTTTCCGTGGCCAAGGGACGGCATACAAATTAACGCCAGGGGGCACGCTGACCACATTCTACGACTTCTGCTCGCAGGCGAACTGCTTCGACGGGGGACGCCCGCAAGGGGGGCTGGTGCAGGGAGCCAACGGCAGTTTATATGGGACAACAACTACTGGCGGGGCTCACGGCGCAGGCACGGTGTTCGCGATCACCACCACGGGAGCGTTGATCACTCTTTACAGCTTCTGTGCGCAGACAAACTGCGCCGATGGTTGGATCGTGAATAGCGCGCTAACGCGAGCAAGCAACGGGAAGTTCTATGGCGTGACCACCTACGGCGGAGCGAATGGCTGGGGCACTGTCTTTTCCATTACTGCGGCGGGCACACTGACCACCCTACACAGCTTCGTGTTCACCGACGGCGCCAATCCCTTTGGCGGCCTTGTGCAGGCGAGCGACGGGAATCTGTACGGGTCAACGTCCGGCGGCGGGAGAGCGGGCGAAGGTACCCTATTCAGAATGAGCAAAACAGGCGAACTAGCAACGATCCACAACTTTTGCGCTACAGCGTATTGCCCTGACGGCCTCGCACCGTACGGGACACTGGTCCAGGGATCGAACGGCGACCTTTACGGCACGACGGAGGGGGGCGGCACGCTTAATCGCGGCACGGTCTTCGAAATCACAAAAGGCGTGCTGACGACGCTGCACAGCTTTGGGGGAGCGGACGGTTCGTCTCCTTATGCGGGCCTCGTGCAGGACTCCTCCAACGGAACCCTGTATGGGACAACGTACTCTGGTGGCAACCTTAGCTGCATATTCTACGGGACGGGTTGTGGCACTGTGTTCAGCCTAGCTCCCTAGCAGAATCCTTGCGACCGAGCGCTCAACCTCATCCCACAAAAGCGGCAATCGGCCGACGCGCCCCACCGTACAAACAGTAAGTCATTTGCCAGGTGGTCTTACATATCAGTCGGTTGCATGAAGATGTCATCTTAATGAGAGGTAGCTGGCGAATCAGCCGTGGGTGTTGAAAAAGTCCGTGATTGGAATGTACTCTGGGCCGCGATTAAGGTCGCCATCGAGTTTTTGCTCTCACCTCAGCTAAGTGGCAGCGTCCATAGTAGGTATTATCGTTTGGCTGAGGAACCGCACTAGCCGCTTCATGTTCTGAGCCACAGCGGCCAGGAAGAACTGCTCGCGCACGAACCTGAGTCTCCGCAGACGCAATCGCCTCAATCCGATCTGATTCTTCAGTTCCGCGAACAAGGCTTCCACTTTCTTTCTCTGCCGTTGTGCCTTGGCGAACTCTTCCGTGTTGACCAACTCCCGCGCACGTTGTCGGGCTGGTTCATGCTGGTGGATCACCAGGCATCGGAAAGCCGCGCTCGTGCATTGCGGTCGGAGCGCGCACGGGCCACACTTTTTGCGTGTCCCGATGTAAGTCCAGGAGTGATTGCGCTGACTTTGGCCGCCGTAGTTGAGGAACTCACCGGCAGGGCAGATATAGCGATCGCGTTCTGGTTCGTAGGTGAAACGCTCGGGGCCAAAGAATGGGCTCCTCTTGCGGTGGATACTGTCACGGGTCCGCATGTAGGGAGTGATGCTCCGATCGGCGAGCCATTGCAAGAACTCGCCGTTCCCGTAGGTCGTATCGGCTGCCACCGATTCCGGCTCTCGTCCTTGCCATTGTGTGAAACGGGTGAGCATGTCCTGTGCGGCCACGGTCTCCTGGCTCATGCGTGCTGCCGTAGCCTGCACCCCCACGATCACGCAGCTCGCGTTATCCACTAGATAGTTGTCGTAGTATCCTAGCCGCGCCGGCGTCCCGCCCTTGGTCGCGTAAGTAGAATCGGGATCGGTGGTTGACACTTGGTCCTGCGTATGCACCGGCTCCTCCACCGGATTCTGCTCTTCCACTTCCCGCAGATACTGCCGCACGGTGTGATGAACTTGGGCCGCTTCCGCTAACTGCTCGCGTGGAATCCGGCTCTCCTTCGCCGCATTCGCCTCTACGAAACTGCCATCGACGGACAGATGCTGGCCCTGCACCAGTCCCTCCTCTACGCATTGCCGCACGATCCGTTCGAACAACTCCTCGAACAGCTTCGATTCCTGAAACCGCCCGTGCCGGTTCTTGGAGAACGTGGAGTGATGCGGGATTTCCTGATCGAAACCGAGGCCGGTGAACCATCGCCACGCCAGATGCATGCGCAGTTCCTCCACCAGCTTGCGCTCGCTGGTGATGCCATACAAATAACCAATCAGCAGAATGCGCAGCAGAAGTTCGGGATCGATGGACGGTCGGCCCGTCTCGCTGTAACTCGGTTTCAGCGTTTCGCGCACGAAGGCAAAGCTGATGTGCTTATCGATGAGTCGTAGCAGGTGCGTCTCGGGAACCTGATCCCCCAGTCGGAAGTAATAGAACAGCGCTTCGGATCGGTCGTGTTGCCCCATCATGATCAGCAGTCCTCCGATGATGAGAATCCAACAGAGCATGGGTCAGATCACTTTCTTCTAACATGCTTCCGCCAAATCTCATCCCGCTAATCGAGGTGACTTTTTCAACACCCACAGGCGATTACACTCATTGGCTCGTAGAAAGCGGCGTCGCAGCCCGGTGGGCAGCAACGTCCTTGAAGCTGGTTTCCACCTTTGGCCCATTCAGTTGCCGATTCCATGCGCATCGTGAGATCATTGGCGTTGGTGACGGTGGCTAGTCACCGCCACCACAAGGAGAGATCATGTATCAGAAGAAACCGGGAGTGTTCATGGCCGATTGGTGGGATGCCGATGGAAAGCGTCATCGCAAGCAATTCGCAAGTTCGGGGGCGGCACGCGAACATGAGCACCGCGAAACCGCGCTGGCTCATGCCGAACGCGCGACCCGCGAGATGAAGCTGGCGGGAAAAAAGGGTGGAGTGAAACGGTCGCCTGCGAGAGTGGTGGAAAGCGGCACTATCGAGCCCGCGAAGGGCAAGCTGGGCGTGATGATTCCGGGAATGGGAGCTGTTGCGACCACGTTTGTTGCGGGGGTTGAAGCCATTCGTCAAGGCATCGCCAAGCCGATCGGATCGCTCACGCAGATGGGAACGGTTCGGTTGGGCAAGCGGACCGATGGACGCTCGCCGAAGATCAAGGAGTTTGTTCCGCTTGCTGGACTCGACGATCTGGTCTTCACTGGCTGGGACATCTTTGAAGACAACATGTATGAAGCGGCGTCGAACGCGGGAGTTCTCGATCAGCGGCTGCTCGATCAACTCAAGCCGTTTCTTTCCACGATCACGCCGAGACCAGCTGTATTCGATCACAACTATGTGAAGAAGATCGACGGTCCGAATGTGAAGAAGGGCAAGAGCAAGATGGATCTTGCCGAGCAGGTTCGCGCTGACATGCGTGACTTCAAGAAGACCAGCGGAGCCAGTCGTCTGATCACGATGTGGTGCGGATCGACGGAGTCGTACATCGAGCCGACTGCGGCTCACCAATCGGTGAAGAGCTTCGAGAAAGCGTTGCGCGAGAACGATGAAAACATTGCACCTTCAATGATCTACGCTTATGCGTCGCTAATGGAAGGTGTTCCGTTCGCCAATGGCGCGCCGAATCTGACGGTCGATTTGCCGGTGATGCTGGAGCTTTCACGCAAAAACGAAGCACCAATTTGCGGCAAAGATTTCAAAACCGGTCAAACGCTCATTAAGACTGTGCTCGCTCCAATGTTCAAAGCTCGGCTGCTCGGGCTGAGCGGCTGGTACTCGACCAACATTCTGGGCAATCGCGACGGCGAAGTGCTCGACGATCCAGGATCGTTCAAGACCAAGGAAGAGTCGAAGCTGGGCGTGCTCGATCACATTTTGCAGCCTGCGCTTTATCCCGAACTTTACGGAAATATTTTCCACAAAGTTCGCATCAACTATTATCCGCCGCGCGGCGACAACAAAGAGGGCTGGGACAACATCGACATCTTCGGATGGCTCGGCTATCCCATGCAGATCAAAGTCGATTTCCTGTGCCGCGATTCGATTCTTGCCGCGCCCATCGTGCTCGATCTCGTGTTGCTGGTCGATCTGGCGAAGCGTTGCTCGGAACTGAAAGGCCTCGGCATTCAGGAGTGGCTCAGCTTTTATTTCAAGTCTCCGATGACCGCGCCTGGCCTGTATCCCGAGCACGATTTGTTTATTCAGCTGATGAAGCTGAAAAACACCTTGAGGCACCTGAAGGGCGAGGAGCTAATCACCCATTTGGGCCTCGAGTATTACGACTAGCAATCGTGCGGACGAGCACAGGCCCATGTGAGCGCGGTCGACGCGCCGCGCTGCGTCAGCTTAGCGCCACTCCGTCAGTCCCGCGGCGCCGAGAGCCAGCAGACCAAGCAATGCGTGGGACGACGCACCGGAGGCCGCGGAGCCATCGCGCGTTTCCGGCGACGGCAGCGCGGCCTGCGGCTCGGCTGCGCTCTGATTCGCCGCAGGACCGGACGTCTGGCCGGCTTTGATGGGCATATCGGCCGTAGTCTCGTAGGCATATCCACTCAAGTGAGCGGTCAGTCGCCGCTTCGGTGCCTTCGCGTCATACTGCAGCGTGACTCTTGCCCAGCCGTAGTGAGTCTGCCCGGAGATCAGGAACTTAAATCCGATGTAGGTGGTCTGGCCGAACTTGAAGCCATCGTGGTTCTTGTACGTTCCGCTACCGTACGGACCGATCGTGCCGACGAATCCTCGGGAGCCTCCGAAATTGCGGCCCGGTCCAATCGGTGCACCTTTCTGCAGGGGAGCGATGCTCCAGCTCGTGCCCGCGCCCTTCACAAAGCGCGCGCCGCTGGTCCGGGGATTGAAGCTGATCGTGTCCCAATACATGCTGGCGGGCGAGGTGAAATTCGCCGCCAGCAGGAACGGCGCTGTCGGCGCGCCTGCCGGATTCAGGTCGTACAGGGCCATACCGCCTAAACTCACTGTGACCTTCACCGGCGTGTAAACCACTTTTGCCTCTGTCGGCGAAGCCGCAAGCATGCCGACTCCGGCCGCTCCAGCGGCGAGAGCGTAAGCATTCAAGCGCTTCACAATCGAATCCGAGAAAAGAGGCGCGCTGCAGATCGATCGCTTCATCACAACCCCTATTTGGTGACGGCTATCATCTCTCGGAAGAATGTGGAGGGTCAAGTGAATTTTAGCTCCTGCATCAAGGGCCAGCCTCCCCTGGATCTTGTCACAGGCCGCGGGCCATGGCGTCCGCTCCACAATCTGCGGGAATTTTTCGGTTGGATAACCCGAAGCCTCGGTCGCAGCGTCTAACCGGGAGGACGCGGATTTGGGTTTCGGGTTGCAGGGCGGGGGTATAATCGGGGTAAGGTCGGCTGCGATTTGCATGCTGGTAACTTCCGGCGTATTCGTTAGTCGTATGGTCAGGCGTATTTTTTCGGCGTATTTGGTGGCCAAGGAGTTCATCATGAAATTCAGGTGGGCGGCGATCGCGGTGGCGGTGGCGGCGTTCAGTGCGGGGCCCTGGATGCTGGCGCAGGTGCAGGATCAGGATAAAGATCAACCGAAATCTGGAGATGTGCAGAACGCGCCGAAGCCGGCGCAGCCTGCGGCGTTGCCGACGGCGGACGACAGCGATGTGAAGCATGACGGCGGCAAAACCGACGTGGATGCGGTGGGCAATCGCAATGTGGGCTGCGGCCGCGGCGTGGGCAACTGGTATACGGTCGAGGGGCAGGTGGCTCGTGGCCGGGGATACGCGCAACAGATTGAAGCGCAGATGAAGCTGGTGAACGATCCGGTGGTCACAGAGTATGTGAACCGGATCGGGCAGAACCTGGTGCGCAATTCTGACGCGCAGGTGCCGTTCACGATCAAAGTGATTGACTCGGATGTGGTGAACGCAATGGCGCTCCCGGGCGGATTTTTCTATGTGAACTCCGGGCTGATTCTGGCGGCGGACGAAGAAGCGGAGATGGCGGGCGTGATGGCGCATGAGATCGCGCACGTTGCGGCTTGCCACTATGGCCGCGAAATGACGCGCATGAATCTGTTGCAGATGGCATCGCTGCCAGCGATTTTCATGGGCGGCGCGCTGGGGTATGGAATTTACGAGGGCATGGGCCTGGGGATTCCGTTGACCTTCCTGCACTTCTCTCGCGGCTTCGAGGCGGAGGCGGATTATCTGGGCGTGGAGTATATGTATCGCGCGGGCTATGATCCTTCGGCGTTTGTGTCGTTCTTCGAAAAGATTCAGGCCATGGAGAAGAAGAAGCCGGGCACGCTGTCGAAGGCGTTCGATACGCATCCGCAGACTCCGGACCGGATCGAGAAGACGCAGGAGGAGATTCGCAAGATTCTTCCCGCGAAGCAGCAGTATGTGGTGACGACCTCGGAATTCGATGAAGTGAAGGCGCGGCTGGCGGCGATTGAGAACAAGCACAAGCTGCTGGATGAGAAAGACTCGAACAAGCCGAGCTTGCGGCGGACCTCGAATACCAGTGATAAATCAGGTGATACGAAGCCGGATGATGATCGTCCGACGCTGAAGCGGCGGGATGATTCGTCGTCGAACTAGTTTGCGGAACTAAGTTATGTGAGTTGCGAGTGAGCCGGCGGCCTTTGGGTCGCCGGTTTGTTTTGTGCGGGAGTTCGATCTGATTTCGCGAGATTTCGACGGCTGATATGATAGTCGGCGTTCTCCCGGTTTCCCCAACCGGAATTTGAATAGATGCCCATGCGCGTCTTCTCGTCAGCGGCGATCTTCTTCGTTCTGTGGTGTTCCTGGGTTGCTGCGGATGCCCAAGAGAATCGAGTTGCGCAGGTGTGCGTAGCTTTGCCGCACGGAGGGACTGCGATTTCCGTAGCTGCTGCCGGGCAGCGACTGGTAAAGGCTCTCAATCATGAGAAGCCGGACAAGAAGGCGGGATTGTCGATACGAGCGATTGCGGTTGAGGCTCCGTCGGCCGCTGGCGCGTTAGTTGAGGCGAAGGGAAAGGCGTGTGAGTTCGTGCTGTTCACCAGCATGACGAATCTGGCGACGACGTATGCGATGTCCTCGAACGGAGTGGGAATTGGCGAGACGGATCAGATCCCGGTTTTTAACACGGCCGTGGAGTATCGACTAGCGAATGCGAAGGACGGCGCGGGAGTCGCGGTCGGGTGGGCTAAGGGGGAAGATCAATCGTCGCCGCAGGATGCCGCGAGCCACGCCATGACACAGGTTGCGCGGCGCGTGGTCGCGGACATCGCACAGGGCGGCGCTGATTTCCACGAGACAGGATTAACGACGGACGATCGGCATGCGCCGAGTAATTCGGGACAGGCGTTCGGGTCGAACTCTTGCGATTGGATGGCGCGAGATATCGCGCATCCTGACGGATTGCGCGGCGTTTGCGAATATGCGTTGAGCCTGCAGGAGAAGATGCCGAATTTTATTTGCGATCAAGCCGCCTCGCGCTATCGAGGTGCAAGCAAAGTAGCGGCGGATTTGGTGACGGCATCAGTGCGGTACGAGAACGGAAATGAATCGTACGACGACATCAAAGTGAATGGGCGTCCGGCGCCGAAGGCGATTACGCAGTCGGCGGGATTGTGGTCGACGGGAGAATTCGGAAGCAATCTTCGTTCGATCTTTGATCTGCGAAATCAGCCGGTATTTGCGTTTAGCGGCGAGCGCAAACTGGGGGAGCACTCGGCGTGGGCTTTCACCTATCAGATCGCCAAGCAGAATAATCCGTTGTGGCGGTTGCATAGCGAGTATCAGGTGGTGGCTCCGCCTTACCGGGGCGAATTGTGGGTAGACGAAAGAACGGGCGAGTTACTGCACTTCGATTCGATTGCGAAAGACTTGCCAGAAAGCTTTCCCATGACGGGTGCGGAGTTGCGCATTGACTATGCCAGCGTGGGGTTCGGGAGCGGCTCATCGTTTGTGCTGCCGGCGGATTTTACGGTGACGACAGCGTATATGGGCCAAGAAGTGACGCGGAATGTCGTGGAGTTCAGGAATTGTCATCGCTTCGAGGCTAAGGCGCACATGGTGCTGAATGTGCCACGCAGAGCAGTCGGAGGTGACGCAGTTCACGACGCGGGTTCCGATCGCGAAGCTGAGGCAAGCGAACTTGAACACGACAATCAGACTTACGACATTCTGCGCGCTCAGGCGGTGCGGGAAGATGTCGAAGCTTTGGAGTTGGAGCGGACGCAGGACCTGAATGTGGCTTCGGTGGACGCATTTTGGAAGATTGCCGCGTTGCGGAAGGAATTGGAAAAAGCGTCGACGCGGCAGGATGGAGCTTTGAAGAGTGATTCGCTGAGTACGGAAAAATCTTCAAAGGTCGCGACGACGCTCAGGCTCAAGGCAAACCTTGTGCAGGTAAGCGTGGTATTGAGGGATGCGAAGGGACATGCGGTCGGGAATCTGGGGAAAGAAGATTTCCACTTGTTCGACAACGGCAAACCGCAGGAGATTACGAGTTTCTCTGCAGAAAACCAAGGGGAAGCGGGAGGTACAAACGAATCGGTGCGGGAGGAAAATGGAGCAACTCTCCAAAGGACCCAGAGCAAACCGTCGGCGGGCGAACGTGACATCGCTTACGTCTTTGACGATATACACACCACATTTGAGGATCTGGCGAGTGCAAGAGATGTTGCGGGGCGGCATATAGCCCGGTTGCTACCCCAAGAACGTGCGGCAATTTACACGACTTCAGGTGAGGTCGGTTTGGACTTCACGGGCGACCGCGCAACACTGCAAGACGCTCTGACGAAGCTCAGGCCGCATCCGGTTGCGACTGGCGTCAAGTGCCCGCCGATCAGTGCTTACATGGCGGACTTGATTGTGAACCAGGATGACAGGGAAGCGTTGGGATTGGCCACGAGAGACGCGGTTAGTTGTTCGTTCAGCGGAATGGCGAATACGCCGGCGGAATTGGCACGAGCAGAGCAAATCGCGAAATCGATGGCTTTCGAAGTCGAGAACGCGAGCAGCGCCGAGAACCAAAGTACGTTGAGCATGTTGCGGGAGGTTGTGCGCAGAACGACAATCGCTCCGGGGAACCGCGGCATCGTACTGGCTTCTCCCGGTTTTTTAACTCTCACTCCTGACACACGGCAGGCGATCATGGAATTGGTAGACCGCGCTATCAGAGCCGATGTCGTGGTCAGTACTCTGGACGTTCGTGGCCTTTATACCGTGGGGCTTGCGCCGAACGTTAGTCATCCGAGCAACCCGGTCGTAAGGCTGGGGTTCGACCGCGAGGAGGCCCTGTCGCAGAACGATGTGATGGCGGACCTTGCCTATGGAACGGGAGGGACGTTCTTTCACAACAGCAATGATCTGGACGAAGGATTTCGAAGAACCGGAGGTGCTCCTGAGTACTCATACGTGCTGGGGTTCTCACCGCAGAAGCTGGACGGAAAGTTCCACAAACTAAAAGTGACTTTGAGCAGCGAGCAGAAACTCACGGTGCAGGCGCGAAAAGAGTATTACGCGGTCAAGCCGGACGAGAAGCAGTGAACCTTCATCCGCCCGCGCGTATCAGATTCTAAGCCGCGTGCTTGGCCAGGGCTGCCAGGTGTTCGCGATGACGCTCGGCTGAGGTAATGACCTTCATCTCGTGCCAATCGTAAGCGAATTCCCTGCCGCAATCGAGGCAAGCTACGTAAGTACCGGTCAAGGCGGCGGCCTGCGGACGACGCGCAGCTCCTCGGATAGTAACTGGGAAGCTGTAGCGAGAGTGTCTGCAACCGAAAACGGCGTCTAACATTTTTGCGATCATGCAACCTACCTTTTTCACTCAAGCGGGGGTGCTCGAGCCCTGGTTCAGCAGTCAGTAACGGCCCAACTCAGGTACCAGCCGTATCTGTCTACATGGTTTGATTCATGTACCGGCTAAAGAGTTTCCGCTTTCTTAGATACAGTTTACTAAGCGGGGAACCTCTCTACGCCTGTAACCCATATAGTTGCGGAAGGTTGCGAAACGTTACAAGGGGCGGAATCGGGAAGCCTAAGCCCATCTAGAGCCGCTTTGGAATCAAGCGCTTAGGAGAAAGGATCGCTGCGGTCGAATCCGCCTCCGCCGTTGACTGGACGAGATGTCAGTAGCTCTATGGAGAACGAACATCCCCACCTGCTGGTTAGACGCTTTGAGGGCCGCGCTTTTTGTGCTGCTGGCACTTGGTCATGATGGCCGAACGGAGGCGGGAGCGAAGATCGTCGGGCAGTTCGTAGAGTTGCGAGTCGCGGTAAATCTCAATGGTTTTCTTGGTTGTGTCGCAGACCACGTAGCAATTGTGGCACCAGGAAAGATGGTTCTCCAGTTCGACTTTTGTCTTGTCGTCGAGGACGCCGTCTAAGTAGTTGGTAAGCTCGTGCAAAAACTCAGAGCATTTCACTGGTTACCATCTCCGCTGTCGAGCTCGGCATCTTTGTCGTTATCGCTGTCATGGCCATTTCCGTTTCCGCGTTTCTGGAAGTAGCGTCCTAACCGTTCGCGCAATTGCAGGCGAGCCCGCAGCAGCCGCGACTTCACCGCGGGCACGCTCAATTCCAGAGCGGCTGCGGTTTCTTCGGTGGACAACCCTTCTACATCTCGTAATACAAATACCGTCCGAAAGCCCGGGGGGAGACCCTGGATCGTCTTGCTTAAAATCTCACGCAATTCAGCTTGCGTATATTGCTGCTCCGGATTCGGACTCCAGTCCGCGATCTCGCGGGGAAGGGAATCGTCTTCCGTCTTAATATCTTCGTCCAGCGAAACGGTGCGCTCGGGCTTGCGGCGCCGCAACTTCATCAGCGCTTCGTTGACCGCGATGCGAACCAGCCACGTGTAAAACTTGGACTGCTCCTGAAACTTGGCCAGATTGCTGTAGGCCTTCAGGAACGCTTCCTGCACCACATCTTCCGCGTCCTCGCGGTTCTGCGTAATGTGCTGCGCGATACGGAAGACGTTGCGATCGTAACGTCGAACCAATTCTTCGAACGCCGAGTCGTCGCCGCGCTTAGCGGCCTGTACCAGCGCCAGCTCTTCGCTAACAGGACCGGCTATGTTGTTTTGGATGGCTCCCATAGTCCAGGCGATGCAGTATTTTGCGGCGAAATGCGATCCAGAAATCGGAACTGTTATTCTACTTGGTAACGGGCGATTTGCCCAATCGCGTTTGCCGTAGGCAGGGAGAATGGATTGCGATAGAGTTTCAGCGGGGACAGGTTTGTCGCGGACGAACACGTCCTGTCGTACTCTAAGCGGCCAAAGCAAGTGCCGTATAATCAGCAGTTAAATCGGCAATTTTTAATGTCGAGAGATGCGGTCAGAGACGTGCAGGGACTGATTCGAGGACCCGGGAATGGTTTTTGAGAATGGCCGAGAGTAAAGAACTCGAACAAAGAATCGAGCGCGCGGTGGCACAGGCGCTGGCCCGCCAGCTTCCGCAGTTGCAGGCGGAAGTGGTTCGAACGGTATTGGCAGAGATGCCTGCTGGCGGGGATTCCGCATCTTCGGGCGGAGCGAATGCAGGCGGGCATGACGGGACCGGCCTGGTGCAGGCCGTGGCCGCGATCCATGCGGGCGGAACCCAGAAGGAAATTTTGCGAGCGTTGCTCGACGCGGGCAGCGCCTATGGCACACGCGTCGCTCTCTTCGTGGTGAAGGCCGGGCTGGCCACAGGTTGGCAGGGCCGGGGCTTCAGCGAGGATGAAGCGATCAAAGATTTTGCCCTGGACATGCAGGCCGGCCCGGCGGCGCATGCGTACCAGAATCGCGTAGTGACTCCGGGAAACATTGCGGAGATGGATCGGCGATTCGTCGAACAGTTCGGCGGACCGGAGAACGAACAGCTCTTGATTCTTCCGTTGGTGCTGAAAGATAAAGTCGCGGCTCTGCTTTATGCCGATGGCGGATCGGATGGGTTGCTGGATGCTCCTGCGCTTGAATTGCTGGTACTGGGCACAAGCGCGTGGCTGGAAGTAGTCTCGCTGCGCAAACAGGCGCAGAAAGAAGCGGACGCGGCTCCGCCCGCGTCGGCGCCACAGCCTGTGGTTGCGGCTGCTCCCGTAAAGGCGACGAGTTCTTTTTCCGATCCATTTGCCTCGCACACGCCGAAACATATTGCGCCCGCGGTTTCAGAGCCTGAGCCTGAGCCTGCCGCTGAGGTTGTGGAAGTGCCGGTTCCAGGTCATGCCGCTGCCGCCAGTGCCGCGGCTGCTTCGGCGACCGCGACCGATCCTTTTGCCGGACTGTCGGCGGAAGACGCCGACACGCATCGCAAGGCGCAGCGTTTCGCCCGATTGCTGGTCGATGAAATCAAGTTGTACAACCAGGCGACGGTGAATGAAGGCCGGCGCAACAGAGATTTATACGATCGCCTGCGGAATGACATTGAGAAGAGCCGCTCGACTTACACCAAGCGCTACGGCAGCACCGTGGCCGCGAGCGGCGATTATTTTCAGAAAGAAGTCGTGCGCAACCTGGCCGAAGAAGATGTGGCCGTACTGGGCGCGAACTTCAAGCGATAATGGCGTTGCGTAATTTCTCTGGACAGGTTCTGGTTCGCGTCTCCGCGCGAAGAAAATAAAAGTGGTTCGATCCGGTCTCAAGTGGTGGTGGGCGCTCGCGGCGGTAGTGGCGTGCGGGCTGCCGAGTGGCGCGCATTGCCTTGCTTTTGCTTTCGCCAGTTCCTCGTCGCCTTCGAGCTTCGCGCAGGATTCCGCTGCTTCGGCGTCGTCCGATTCCAAGCCAGCCGCGAAGCCCGAGTCTCCCGCAAAAAAACCGGCCGCGAAGTCTTCTCCGGCGAAAAAGCCGAGTCATCCTGCGAGCCGGGCAGCCGGCGCGAAGAAGCGCAAGCGTCCTTTGTCACCTCGGGTGCGCCGCATTCGCGAAGCCTTCACCGCATCCGCCAGTCTGCGTCCGATGGCGCAACAGTTAATTCAGGATCGCTCGCCTGCGGCTTACGCCGGAGTCGAAACCTATGCGCGCTCTCATGCCAAAGAGGACGCCGGCGCGCTGGCGTGGCTGGTAGTGGGATACGCTCACGTGCTCGACCGCGACTTCGCTAAGGCGATCGATCCGCTGAATCGCGCCAAGCCGCTAGCCGGAGACCTGGGCGATTACGTCGCCTACTACCTGGGCACAAGTTACATGCAGACCGGGCGCAATGCCGAAGCGCTCTCGACCCTGGCCAATTTCAAGAGCACGCATCCGGATTCGCTTCTGGTGCGCGATGCGGACTTGAGTTACGCGCAAGCGCTGCTGCTCGAAGGTCGCGCCGCCGAGGCGTCGGCGGTGCTGGAAAAAGACCCGCTGCCGGCACGCTCCGACATCGAGTTTGCGCTGGGCCGGGCTTACGCCGCGACCGGTCAATCGGCGAAAGCGACGGAGGCTTTCGGCAATGTCTACTTCAACATGCCCGCCGCGGTCGAGGCCGATGCGTCCTATACCGAGTTGAAGAAGCTTTCCAATATTCCGGCGACGACTGCGGCGCAGCGCAAGACCCGAGGCGATCTGCTGCTAAAAGCGAAGCGCTACGCCGACGCGGTGAACGAATATCGTGAATTGCTCGCGCATGCTGAACCGGCGGATCGCGCGGCCGCGCAGCTTGCAGTGGCCGACGCGCTGCATCGCGACGGGCGCAATCGCGAAGCCAAGGCGGAGTTGAGTACGTTTGCCGACGCCAGCGTAGAGCAGAACGCGCAGCGGCTTTACGTTCTCGGCGAGGTGGCGTGGTCCTCCGACGACAACGCGACCTTTTACGCGACGGTCGATGAACTGCGGAGGACGTCGGCGACCAGTCCGTGGCTGGAGCAGGCGCTGCTCTCGGTGGCGAATCTGCATCTGGTGCATCACGAGTACGATCAGGCGCTGGATGCGTTCCGCGAATTACAGCAGCGCTTCCCCAATGGTGCGCGGGCTTCGTATGCGCATTGGAAGGCCGCGTGGCTCACTCTGCGCCAGGGCCGCAACGAGCAGGCGAAGCAGCAGTTCGACGAGCAGATTGCAATCTATCCCGCGGGACTGGAAACGTCGGCGGCGCTTTACTGGCGCGCGCGGCTGGCCGAAGAGGACAATCAATTCGGCATGGCGCGAGCGTATTATCAGAAGCTTTCGGATCGGTACCGCAATTATTATTACGCCGAGTTGGGCCGGCAGCGGCTGAGTAAACTTCCGGCAGCAGCGGAGACTGCGCAGTCGTACCCGCTCCTCGATCGGGTGCCTGCGCTCGACAACGGACAGAAAATTGTTTTGCAGGAACCTCCAGCGGACAATCTGCATTGGCAAAAAGCGGCGTTGCTGGGCAACGGCGGCCTGATCGACGCGGCGGTGCGCGAAATGCAGGCGGCGGCGAGCGCGGATGGCGGCAACTGGGGATCGGCGGAGACAGCCCAACTTTACATCGAGACTGGTCAATATAACCGAGCCATCGAAGTAATGAAACGTTCGACGCCGAATTATTTCGCGGTCGATATTCCGAGTCTGCCGCGCGAGTATTGGGACGCGCTGTTTCCGCGTCCCTATTGGGCGGACTTGAAAAAATCGTCGGTGGCCAATGGTCTGGATCCTTATCTGGTGGCGTCGCTGATCCGGCAGGAATCGGAATTTAATCCGGTGGCGGTGTCGCGGGCGAACGCCGTGGGCCTGATGCAGTTACTGCCGAAGACCGGCAAACTCGTGGCTAAGCAGGAAAAGTTGAAACGCTACAATCCCAGCCAACTGTATACACCGGCAGTCAATTTGCAATTGGGCACGCGATATTTTAAGGGCATGGTCGACAAGTTCGGTGGATCGTTCGAGTACGCGCTGGCCGCGTACAACGCGGGATCCGATCGGGTGGATGAATGGCTGGGGCAGGGGAAATATCGCGATCCGCAGGAGTTTGTGGAGTCGATCCCGTTCACCGAGACGCGGGAGTATGTGCAGGCCATCATGCGGAACGCAAGCGTTTACCGGCAGCTGTATGGAGCGCCGTAGGCAAAACGTCTTTGCCACGGATTAAGCGGATTGGCACGGATTTGTTTCTTATTTTGCGTGAGCATTTTGAGTTTCGAATCGTGTAGTTGAAGATCTTGGGCTTTTAACTTAAGTGATTACCCGATTGGGGATCGTGTGACTTGGCGAAAAGAATTTCGAGCACCAACAGTCCTGCGCCGATCACGATGGCACTGTCGGCGAGATTGAAAACCGGCCACTGATACTGCTTGACGTAGACCAGCAGGAAATCCACCACGCGGCCGCTGGCGATGCGATCCCACAAATTTCCTACCGCGCCTCCAAGAATTAAAGACAGAGCTATGCCCGTGATCGATAGGGCGCGCTTCTGCTTCCAAAGCAGAAATGAGACCACGATCATGGCGACGAGCGAAAAGCCGATGAGCAGCGAAGTCTTCCAGTGCGAC